>Ga0098046_1000672_pt1 | contig 12094 bp, 8 predicted proteins | sample 11BtaG_FD_77067 | JGI IMG/M metagenome (GOLD analysis project Ga0098046, IMG submission 77067) | Marine viral communities from the Subarctic Pacific Ocean - 11B_ETSP_OMZ_AT15265_CsCl metaG | ecosystem: Environmental > Aquatic > Marine > Oceanic | place: Pacific Ocean | collected 2015-01-16
GTTGGCCCTGCAATACCTTGATTACCGTGAGGACCGACTGGCGAAGAACCTTGTGGACCAGTAGAACCTTGAGGTGAAGAACCCGATGGTCCCGGATAACCAGTAGGCCCAAGACCCCCTTTAGGTCCTTTTGGACCTTGTGGACCCGTTGGGCCCGCTGAACCTTGTGGACCCTTTGGACCCGTTGGACCAGTATCACCGGTAACACCTTTATTACCAGCAGTACCCTTTTGACCTTTTGGACCCGTTGGACCAGTTGGACCTGTATTGTGGAATAGTAAATGACCTACATAGTAATTGTGGTCAGGTTCTACCTCTATACTTACTATATCTAACGACTCTTCTACATATCGTAATGAAACAATGTGTAAGTCGTTGTGTAATTCTTTTTGTTTGTTGAATGCATTTATTGGTGAAACCCACTCACCCATTAGGGTTAAGATTTTAGCATCAACTGACGATTTTAGGTTAGAACCATCTGAAAGTGTAAATTCTAAATGAGAGTCTATGGTGCTTGTTCTTAATGAGACAACTTTGTTATCTCTAACACCTACTCCGTGTACGTCAAAACCTTTTACTACATCACCAACTTTGATGTCACCAATTTTTTGGTAACTTCCGTTGATTTCAATTAAGGTATCTTTATGTAAACCGTGAATTAATTTCATATTCTATTATCCCTTAATTACTTAACCTAATTATCACCATCATATTATATAGGTCAGCCGTGTTTGTTTTTTTATCCAATGCGATACTTAACCTCTCACCAGCGGTAAACGAGTAATTCGCACTTCCAAATGTAAATGTCTTATTTGTACCAGCAGCACCCATTGCTACAGTAACGTCTGAATTTTGTTGAGTACCACCAACATATAATCCTAAATCAATATTAGCGGTTGTGGTGTTTGACTGCTCTGGTGATATTATTATCTTTTCAATATATCCAGCAGTAGGTGCTATCCAAGTAGTGTACCCTCTATCTGCATTTGATTGTAAATCTGATACACCAAACCAAGAAACATACCCACTCGATAAATTTTTGGTATCTACTACCAATTGAAGTGGAGTTACAATATAATCCAAACCTAAATCAGCGGTTAGCTGGTCACGAGTTCTAATCTTAGAACGATTTGCACTATCTAATACAAGTATCTTATCCGAACTTGCATTATTATTAGTAGGAGTGTTTAAAGTAAAGTTAGGAAATTCGATTACATTCGTAGTACTAGCACCATTATCAGTAACACCTTGTAGAGATTGAGGTGCAGTTGCTCCGATATCAGAACGTACTTGAGTACCACTTCTATATTTAATTTGGTCACCATCAAACACCAAGAATTTGTCAGTATCAGTTGATGCTTGAACTTGGTCTGAAGTATTTACCTTAACTGAACCACTAAACTCAGCAGGACCTTGGTTTATAAGTGTATTAGAACCAGATATTGTTACTGACCCTGTTACAAGTAGACCACCTGCTCTAATTGTATTAGTTGTACTTGCACCATTTGCAGTTATACTACTAAGAGTGGCAGCACCAGCATATTTAACTTCACCACTTACACTATCAATGTATAGTGAATTGTTAAGTGCCGACCCAGTTGCAGTTGGTAGGTTTTGTAGTAAGATTTGACCACCCTCTAAGGATATAGCAGCTGCGTTATTAATCGCAAAGAATTCTAAAAAGTTAAAACTTAAACTATGCGAACCAGCGAGACCACTTATAGTTCTATCACCAGTTAAATTACCATTAGAAGTATAAATAGTACCACCACCTGCGGAAGTATCAAGTGCAGCGATATCGGTGGCGATAGATGATGATAGTGAAGTTACACCGATATCATCATATACTTGAGCACCAGTACGATAATCTACATTATTGTTTGAGTCTAATACCAAGAATTTATCAGTATCAGTACCTGCGTTAACTACATTATCTAAGTTCAAAGAACCAGTAAGTGAACCACTTATAATAGCAGTATCGCCACTTACTACAATTGCTTCATTACCATATGTACCTATCTTTACAGTATCATCTGAGAATACTTCCAATATTGGTACACCTGAGATGTCTGCTACCGAAAATAATGAACCCGATAAGCTATCGGTAATTGAGAATAGGGTTCCTTGTGAACCCTCGACTGTGAATACAGCCGAACCCGACTTGTATACATTTAATGAACCAGTTACGGATGTGTCTCCGGCTGATAATGAGTTTAAGGAAGCATTACTTCCCGAAACTATGACTTTTTTCCAATTTGGCATATACCCATCCCATTTGTGGTTGGTAACACTAAGTGCCCACTTCCCTTTCGGGCCAACAACCAGGTTTATTTAATGATTAATCTCTTATAAATAGGTTGAAGTAATATAAAAACTATAACCCAAATCGAGATTTAATAGAATTATAATTTTGAAGGACTTCAGATTCGGATAAGTCTCGGTTATATGTGTGGAATGATGCGAACTTACCTATCATGCCACCCGACTCATTACCATATGCTGATTTATTTATTCTAATACAATTTGTTTGAGTATCAATAGTTGGTGACCCCGTTCCAGTATAAATTGTACCATCATCTATAATTCTAAATGTTAAATTACCATTTGAATAATGTAATGAGGCCATTATCCACTTATTAGTATTGTTAGCAAGTACATAGTTTGAACCAGGTGCCATATTATAACCAGTAAGATGAACTCGTAATCCATTTGCATTATGATAATTCCAAAGTTCGAATGACTTATAACTACCACCAACTCCATCTGGATTTTTACCAAACCCAAACATACACCCATATGTGGATGTGGTTGCATTGAACATTGCCATCATAGTTCGTGGATTACCACCAAGGGTTGGTACATTTGTGGTTGATTCTAAATACTCATCAGAACCATCAAACTGAAGAACACCCCCATTTGAATTACTGAAAGATGGTGTGTTGTTTAGTGATAGATTACAATTTTGACCAGTTAAATCATAAACAGTATTACCACTACTTGGATATGACCTATGTGATGCAAAGTCTATTGCCAATACAAGACCACCGGTTACTATGTTAGGACCTATGAACATTATATAAACCTCGACTTTGTTGCGTTGTAGTTTTCAAGGACTTCGGAATTACTTAGTTTACGATTATAAGCGATAATCATTGCCAAATCACCTTCAAAATACCGATTACTTAAAAATGCCGATGATATCTCGTATCTAAACGAAGTCCCAAATCCAGATGTATTACTTCGATATGCTCTCAAAAAGTGAAGTTGATTATTTAAGGCAACATTAGAACTCTCTAAAACATTAAATTCACCATTTATAAAAACATCTGACACACTTTGGTAATGCCAGTCGTTGAGGTCAATGTTAGCGGATGTACGAATATATGGACCTTCGAATCGTAGAGAATCATCTTGGTCATTGTGATTACCAAATACCATATGCAGTCCAGATGCCTTTGTAGTTTTTAAAACTACGAATAAATCTCTATATTCTTGTGATATATCAACACTATGTAGCTCATCATCACCACTAAATGTAAAATATCCATTACTATTATAGGTAGGCATATTTACTGCTTCAGCATGAGCACCCTGCCCACTTAAATCATACCAAGTAGTACCACTACCTGGCCATGATTTTGGATTTTGTGCATCTAAACAAAGTATTAAACCATCTTTTTTTATTCTTGGACCTATAAACATTATATAAACCTCGACTTTGTTGCGTTATAATTTTGTAGGACTTCTTGTGGTGTTAATCCCTTACCATTATATAACTTAGCAGCACCTACTTTATAATTTACATAATAAGAATTAGAACCCGGTCTCCACCCAATACCAACGTCATATGTATTTGAATCTGGAGTTTGGTGAGATGCTGAGATGTTCAAAAAGGCAATCTGAACCCCATTCCTATATAATCTTATAGTAGACCCATCGTATGTTCCACAATAATAATACCAACCTGGAGTTGATATATCTGAGTATGATGAGTTACTACATTCCCGTTGACTGCCGTTCGTAGATACATAACCAAACCTTACATAGTCATTTAAGTTGTCACCATATAGACCCCAATTACCAAAGTTACCATTACCAGATTTACAAAACAAACCACCATAGTTGGATGCGCCGTTCCCCCCATAAAACCACAAATCTACACTAAATGACCCATCTACATCAAATTCTGAGTTATGTGTGAATGTTAACCTATCATTACTACCATCAAATGAAATAACCCCACTATTATCAGTTTGAAATGTAGGTCCATTTGACATATTACCACTAAGTCGTGATGTTAAATCTGTTACGACAGTACCACTACCTGGATATGATTTTTTTGACCCAGCATCTAATGCTAAGACTAAACCATCGGTTACTATTTTAGGTCCTCTACTAAATCCCATATCTTACACCATTGAAGATGATGTATCAGTCCAAGTATCCGTTGCTAAGATTTCCAAAATCTCTGAATGAGTGTAGGGCCCTTGCTTTGATGATAGTGAATCTATTGAAGAGGGGATACTACCTTCCCATTTTACAAATGTTAGTGATTCATCGACACTCAATCGTAGAGTTTCTGATGATGTCTCTAAAACTTCGTTAAAATCTACACTTGTAGTCTCGGAAGTGGATAGAATCATATAATTTCTATTCTCAAACATAATATGTCTCGTATTTTAAGTTATGTAAGTATAAATAGATAATATGATAATAAAAAACCCCCACATTACTGTGAGGGTTCTTAAAAATTATAAAGAATGATTATTTCATCTTTTGTAATTCATCTTGTAACTTAACTGCGAGTTTGAAAACCGACTCAACTTGCTTTCCTTTGAAGGTAGCTTCACCAAGTCCAATAATTAATGCTTCTAATTCACCCTTTGTTAAACTAACATTGGCTTCATTAGGATTAACTTGTTTCTTTTTAGGTTTCAAACGTAGCTTTTCATGTAAACCCATAACTTTATCCTATTATAGATTACTCTGTATAAATAAAGATATCACCACCATCTATACGAATGTTACCATTCTTACGGTAGTTTGCATCATCAGTAGTTACAACTGCTGCAGCGTATGCGTCAGCACCAATAGTAGTTTGGTCAAATGTTCCACCTGTAAAGTCAAATGCCCAACGACCTTCTGATTGGTCCCAACCAAATGATTCACCAGCTTCAGTAACAATACCAGCATCTGCAGCCGAACCACCTGAGTTAATCAGTATAAATTGGTCTTCTACATTCAAGTTTGCAGTATTAAGTGTAGTAGTATCACCTTGAACAGTCAAATCACCAGTCAATGTCAAACCAACGAATGTTGGAGATGCAGATGCTTGAAGACCTAAGTCTATATTAGCATTTGAACCAACAGTTACGAGACCTTGACCTGTTGAAGATGCAGCTACAGTTGTCGCTGTATCAGCATTACCAGTCAAATCACCAGTTACATCACCAGTTACATCACCAGTTACATTACCAACTACATTACCTTTAACTGATGCAGTTACACTTGTTAGTGAAATGTCAGCATCTAAGTTTACATCTATTTGGTTACCTGCACCTGAAGTATTAATGTTAGTACCACCTGCAATGTCAAGTGTTTCTGCATTAGTAATACTTAATGCACCACCGGTATCACCTTGGATATCTAAATCATAAGTTGCAGCGGTTAATGCAGCGATACGAGCGTCGATAGATGCTGATGTAGTAGTAAGATTTACTACACCATCAAATGCTACTAAAGATGCAGTATCAGCAGTACCAGTTAAATCACCAGTTACGTTACCAGTTACGTTACCAGTTAAATCACCAGTTACGTTACCAGTTACAGCACCAGTTACGTTACCAGTTACATTACCAGTTAAATCACCAGTTACGTTACCAGTTACAGCACCAGTTAAATCACCAGTTACATCACCAGTTACATCACCTTTTACGTTACCAAGTACCGAGCCAGTTACATCACCAGTTAAATCACCAGTTACATCACCAGTTAAATCACCAGTTACGTTACCAGTTACATTACCAGTTACGTTACCACTTACGTTACCAGTAAGTGGTGCGGTTACACCTGCGAATGTTGGGCTATCTGTTGTACCCAACGCGTTTGCATCAATATTGATGCCGTTTAGTTTAATTTGTCCCTGAGCATCACCTTCTATCGAAGCTGAAAGAATACCACCACCTGTTGTCGAAAGATAATTCGAATCATTCACAAGTTGTGAGATATTACTCCCCGAGACAACGACTTTTTTCCAATCAGCCATTTTGTTTCTCCTTGTTTTGTGTTAACACATTAAAAATTGATATATCAATGTAACTTGTTTTGTTTATAATTTCTTAATATAAGTATTATTGTTTTATTTAATAAAGTAACTATACTCCCAAATAAAAATCATCACCATCAAAATAAAGTCCACCGGCTGTTGCAGTAGGTTGAGCTTGACTTACGAATACTGTATCCGTATTATCTACATACGAAGCTGTTGCTTGTGTGAGAGTATCAACCTCAGCTTGAACCGACCCACTAAACACATTTAGTTGTGATATATCGGTTGCTTCATCAGAGCCAGTTGGTATAGTAATAGTATTACCATTGGATATTGTTAATTGGTCACCAGCAATAGAAAGTGTTTGTGAATCAGTTTCGGACGTTAAGTAACCTAATGCTGATATTTGTGCTGATGAACTTATTGTTCCACTTGGAAGTGAAGTTAAAAATCCTAAATCACTAATTTGTGTTGAACTACTTACAATATTAGCAGGAAGTGAGGTCAAAGCACCAATGCTGTCTGATAATTGTGAGCCTGACATATATTCTATCAAACCATCCGAATCAATTACAAGAAACTTATCCGGGTTGGTAGTAGCACTGTCAATACTTGATATTTTTATTTCATCAGCAACGAACCCATTTGACGCCGTTAATGGAGACAAGTATTTTGCTTGGGATGTGTTTATATCTACCTGAAAATATTCACGAAATGAGTCAGCACCGGTAAGGCCCTTAGCAGTTGCCTCAACATACTTTGATTGTGAGCTAGCAAGTACGTAATCATGTGGATATAATCTGGTATATATGCTCCTTGGGTCAACGGAATTATATCCTTCTCCTGAATACAATTTTGTTTGTACAAAGTTATCATCATCTGCAGAGATACCTATGTTAAGTGCAGTTCTATTAGCATTAATATCTGAAATTTCACCCCAGAACCCACCACCATTTAAAGCAGAGATACTACCTGCTCTAACTTCATTGTAGTTCAAATCAGCATCAGTAGGTTGGTTAAGGTTAAGAGAACCGCTTAAGGTTAATTCTTGGTTAGCACTAGCGTCCAACATATCCTGTAAAGATTGGGCTGAACCACCAGAACCAAATCCACCTGCAGCAGCAGATGCTGAAATGTAAGTGTCGTCAATTACACTTGTGATTTGGGTAGACCCACTTACAGTTCCACTCGGAACTGAATCTATAAATCCTAAATCAGTAATTTGTTGAGACCCACTTACAGTTCCACTCGGAACTGAAGTAAGGTATGAACTTGTAGCAGATGTTAGAGAGTCAACTTCAGTTTCGATTGAAGCTGTGAAGGTATTCAATGCCGAAATGTCAGTTGACTCACCACCACCATTTAGTGATGCAAGTGATGCTGATATAGAACCCCACTCTTCAATGTATACATCTTGAATTGAACCTGTTAAGTTACCAGTAAAGTAATTATCGGTAATTTCATCATTACCAATTGTTACAGTGTTGTCTCCATAATTTACAGCACGATAACCAATCCAAATCGAGTTGTTAGTTGTACCCGACTGGCCCTCTGGACCATCAAATCCAGAGTCTACACCGATTGCTACATTTCGTGAACCCGTTACTATAAAGGTGGCAGCGGACTTACCAATTATGGTGTTATCAGAACCTGACCTAAAGCCGTAAAATGCACTTGCACCTAAAACTGTAGTTCTTGAAGACCTCCAAACATTGGACATCGCATTCGCACCTATGATTGTATTGTCTTGTTTTAACCAAGAACCAAATGGGTTATTCCCATAAGATGCACTCATACCAATTACAGTGTTTCTATCACCTTTAGATGATACATTACCTGCAACTTCTGAACCAAGGAATAAATTTTCTCCACCATTATTTGAGAATATTTCAAGTCCCATTATAGACATAGAAACATTCGTTGTATTGCCTTGGTCAGTTACTTGTTGTAAAGTACCAACTGAACCTCCACCAGAACCAAACCCACTTGCAGCAGCAGAAGCAGAAATGTAAGTATCATTGATTACGCTTGTAATTTGACCAGACCCACTCACAGTACCACTTGGGACTGAAGTTAAATAAGAACTTGTATCATTTGTTAAGTTATCAACCTCAGTTTGGATTGAACCTGTAAATGTGTTTAGTGCTGAAATGTCAGTTGACTCACCACCACCGGCGCCAAACCCACTTTCTGCGGCAGATGCCGAAATAAAGGTTGGGTCAATATAAGATGCCGTAGCAACTGACATTGATGAGGTACTCGATATCAATACAAATGAACCAGTATCTGCGGAAGTTAAGAATGAACCTGTGTCAGCCGTACTAATAAACCCTAAATCGGTAACTTGTTGTGAACCTGAAATTGTTCCGTCTGGAACACTTCCCCCACCACCAAATGAAAATTCTTCAAATGATAGTGTTTGTGAGAACCCAACTTGAACGACTTTATATCTATAAAATTTATCCTCATCCTTTGCCCAAAACAACTGACCATCTTCAATTGTTTGTCTATCCGATACTGACCCAGTTAGTGCATTTAAATCGGATTTAGAACCCACAGTTCTCCAAGAACCCTGAATTATGTCAGCATTTGCTAATTTTCCTTGATTTCTTGTTAGGTCTTCAGTAAATATAATAGCCATCTATATCACTCCCTTATTTGTTATTAGGTAGACTATAACTACCACTTGCAGTTAATAGATAATAATCAATACCAGACCCACCTTGTGATGAATCTCCCCCGAATATAACTCCAAATCTTGTATCAGCTGTATTTGTATATGTATTAGAGCCTTCCATGTCAAAGTATCTAACTTTGAAACCACGAAGACCATCACTATTTGAATTATCACCCCACATTAGGTATCTACCTGAAGTATTATCCCCCTGTGAACTACCTATTGAGTCGGGTAATAAACCAATATTAGATGATGATGGGAATACAATTAGTAACCCAGTAGAACTGTTAGAACCAGTATTGTGTAATACAGTATCTAAAAGTGGGGTTGAAATGGATGCCGATAATATCGAACCACTTCCAATCAGAAATGTTTTGTTAGAAAGGCCACCGAAGTTATCTGAAATAACCGAAGCCCCCATTTCACCAGATGCAAATGAGTCAAATATTGAATCAGCGTCAATTACACCATCATCGTTTCCATTACCTAAAATATCACCATCACCATACAAGTCAAGGTCATCACCATACACACCAATGTATTGTGAGTATTCAGTAAGATATGCGTACCACTCCCCATTAGCTACTGGAACTGCTCCGATTGAAGATGTTCTTGGGGTGTTTACAAAATCCTCACCATATGCATCGTTAACTGAGACCATGTAATGTAAATCAGCTTGACTTGTAACTGAATTGTCAGCAGCGTTAATAAAGTATGAAGATGAGTTTGCATTTTGTGAGTCCAATACTACCTTAGATGCGTCTCTACCACTAATAGAAGCGCTAAATGGTGTATCGTTTTCAGTATCACTTATAGTAAATGACCCCAACTTAGTACCAGCCGTAAGAGGTGCGTTTACAGTTTCATTATTAGCAAATGTTACACTTGGGTTTACATTATTTCTAACTTCAATTGTTATAGTCTCTGCTCCTGCGTTTCCATATTGGTCAACCCATGTTATAGGTGCTGTGAAGTTTGTTCCATTTGCGTATGACCCACTTACATTATCTTCAATAGTTAATATACCAGTTGAAGTTACGTGTACAAGCGAACTAACAGTTGCAAAATTTTGCTCGGATTGACCTCCATAATCTGGAGAATAATTTACAGATAGTTGTGCGGCTGAACCTATCCCATCCGTATCAGTTGTGATGTTAGAACCACTTAGTGCTGATTCTATTATGTTAAATGAACTTACAGCTAAACTACCACCACCTGCTTGAGAGATTACTACATTATCAGAGTATGTTCCAGTATTAAAACCATGTTCATCATCTATATTAGCAGTATACGAAATTGTTCCGGCACTTCTATCACCATTTGCATAAATTCCAAATGTGTTAGAACCATTGTAAGATGATGATAGTGATGAAGCACCTGTGCCTGTTAGGGTAAATGAGTCTATATCTAAAGCATCACCTTCAGGATCAGTCCAAACTAATGTTGCTAATAAAGCATTATCAACTGCTAAGTTAGTATTCCAATTTGATGTATTTGGAGTGTCAGTTGTTACACTTGGTGCTTGGTTAGTAGTTACGTTTACATCAACTGAAACTGAGTCGGTGTTACCGAATTGGTCTTCCCACCCAATTGTAGTTGAGATTACATCACCACTTGTGTTAACACTACCACTAATGTCAGTACCAACTGTTAATTCACCAGTGGAAGAGTCAATCGATATAAATGGACTTGTAGATGAAAAGTTTTGTGCCAAAGGACTACCATATGATGGTGAGTATCCTACACTAACACTTGTAGCAGAACCTTTACCATCAGTATCAGTTGTAATACCATCACCACTTGTTGCTGATTCGATAATATATAATGTAGCTACCGACAATGTACCATCATCAGCTTGTGCGATTGTTATGTCATCTTTATATGTACCAACACTAAAGCCATGCTCATCTTCAACACTTGCCGTATAAGATAGGGTCTCAGCACTTCTATCACCATTTGCGTAAATACCAAATGCATTACCACCATTATAAGATGATGATAAACTCGAAGCATCATCACCACTTAATGTAAACGAACTAATGTTAAGTGAATCACCTTCAGTATCACTCCAAGTCAATGTTGCGAGTAATGCACCATCGACACCTAAGTTGGTGTTTAGATTACTTGTGTTTGGTGTATCAGTTGCTGTTGGAGCAAAGTTCTCAGTAACATTCACTGTAATAGCAGTTGGACCACCTATGTTTCCGAACCCATCTTGCCAAGTAATGTTTGATGTGATTGTATCACCATCAGTATTCCCACTTCCACTAATATCAGTACCAACACTTAGGTTACCATTTGAAGCAACACTAATTAGTGCGTTAGATGACGTGAATGATGTAACTGCTGCTGAATTATATTGTGGTGAGTATGAAACTCCCAAGTCTCCTAACGTCCCACTTCTACCATTTGTACCTAATCGAATATTGTCACCACTTGTTGCTGATTCTATTATATAGAACGTACCATTTTCGGACAAAGTACCAGTTGGCGCCTGAGCGATTGTAATAGAGTCTGAGTTAGTTGAGATATTACCATAACTATCAGCGATACTTGCAGTAAACTCGTAAGTAGTAGACCCACTCAAGTTTGAGGTTGGTCTTACATAGTAAGTATCACCACTCTTCACAGTAGTCAATTGACCACTTGGGTCAGTAAATGAGAATTGACTATGGTCAACAGTATCACCAATATATGTTTGAGGTTCCGTGAATGAAATTGTACTTAATGTATTTGATGGTCTAGCACCATTCGTGTTTAGATTAGCAGATGTATCAGTAAATACAATTGTGTATGGTTGATTATCGGTAATCGTTAGAGTATGGTCTCTATATTGTTTTGTAGTTTCAAATGAAGTTTCAGATGCTGTAATCTGAATAGCAACTGTATCATTATTTGCGTAGAATAAGTTACCACTAATATCAGTATCCACTTCAAGAGTCGCACTTGACCCAGTTTGATGATTTAATCCATTTGTAAATCTAACATACCCACTTGGTATAGTATTAACTTCCCACATTTGCTCTGCAACCGAACTTACTGTCACATTTGATACAGTGTAACCATTTGCAGAATAAGTAAGATTATCTCCTTGAACCGCTGATTCAAGTATGTAGTAACTTCGACCATCTGGACCGATACTTGATGCA
>Ga0098046_1000675_pt1 | contig 12064 bp, 7 predicted proteins | sample 11BtaG_FD_77067 | JGI IMG/M metagenome (GOLD analysis project Ga0098046, IMG submission 77067) | Marine viral communities from the Subarctic Pacific Ocean - 11B_ETSP_OMZ_AT15265_CsCl metaG | ecosystem: Environmental > Aquatic > Marine > Oceanic | place: Pacific Ocean | collected 2015-01-16
AGTTTAATTAAAAGCATGGCTATCTTAGGATATAACATGGTATCAGGAGATCAACATGCAAACCATGGTTAAAGCAACCTTTACTATAATAGATGACAGTGAGAAAGCAAAGAGAACAGAAGTGATTGAGATGGTATACCCTATGAATGAAGAAGGGAACTTTCTTAAATCATTAATAGACTACTTAGAAGATGACGAAGATACTAAAGAAGCTTCAACCATATTAACAGCAGGACATTGACATGGCAGAGGAAAATAAAAGAAGTTACAACATTCTAGCTATGGAAGGTATAACAGACCAGGAATATGTAGATAATTTTGGTGTGCCACAAGAGTTGGCTTATACTAAAGGAATAAACAAGTGGCTAATAGAAGATACTTACAAGAAAAACGTAGAAGCAGAACATAGAAAAGCAATTAAACAAGGAAGAACAGAAGAAGAAGCAATGATGTTTGCAAAAGAAGTAGCTGACAAAGGACGTAAAGACGCTTGGCGATCATTAAGTAAAGCACAAAAAGCTAGAGGATATTAAAAAAGAAAACCCCCAACAGATTCCATTAAGGATTCTGTTGGGGGTTTTTTTGTTAATTAGATTTCCAAACCATGGCATCTAAATTAGCATTGCCTTTATAGTTTTTAATCTGATTATCAAGAGTATCAGTAGAATAAAAGAACTGTTTGTAATGTTGTTTGTCTCTTGCAAACTGTTGCTTAGCATCATAGAAAGCACCTTCACCTTTAAAGTATTTATTAAAGTACCATTGTGTACCTCTAACCTTTTTACCTTTGACAGTCTTGTCTGGTGTCTTCCAATCGAAAGCCTGTGCTTCACGAATTACTTTACCCTGAGAAGTTTCTGCCCTGTTATATTTTGGGTCCCAAGAAGAAGGTCCATCATCTTGCAAGGTTTCTTCTCTAGCTTCTGGTTTTAATCTACGTCTATAACGATAATGATTTACAAGCCTATTCCATTGTTTGTCAGGCATATCTTTCTGACCATTTTTCAGAAGAGGATGATTCATATAGTTATCATCTTTAATCTTTTCACCATTTGAATCTAACTCAAAAGATAACGCAGTGTATAAAGCATGCATATGACTCTTGTGAGGATCAGTATTCATATCTCTAAACACATTGTTTAACATTTCAGCATACTCTTCAGCCTCTTTAGGTGTAACTAATAAACCATCAAAGATATGTAGAGATGTATTACCATAAGGCAATGATGATTCATCCATTGCATCATTCTTGTCAGCCTTTCTTTTGCCAAGCTTAGCTTCATGCATATTATAAATAGCTCTTTGCATGTTCGTATTGTCATTGGCATGAGTTAACATTACTGCCATCTGTGTTGCAGCTTTAAATATTCTTATGCTGTTGCCAACATTCGAGAGGTCTGGTAAATCTCTGCCAGCTCTAGAATCCCACCTCTTATTCATATGTTGTACTTGAACAGTAGACGCTGTTTCTCCGTCTGGCAAAATCCATTTCTGCTGTCTCTTGTCTCCGGGGTCTTTGCTTATCCAATACTCCATGTCACCTATTGGAATTAAATGACCGTCCATTGTTGGTATAAACAATTCAAAACCTTGATTAACTGCTTCAGCACCCATTGCAGACAAAGCATTTGCAAATGTTTTAATCTGATTAAAGTTAGTATTAACAGCTTGCGACATCATTACACCAAGAGGTTCAATAAAATCTCTATCAACATCAATGCCTGCGTCTGTTAATTTTTGCTGAAAACCAGCACCATTTTCTCTCATCATTCCGTCAATGTAAGACCTAACTTCCTCAATATGTCTTGCATCACCAGCACCATAAGCAAAAATCATCACAGGTTTTTTAGTAAAAGCCCTGCCAAATTCACTCTGACCAAACATATCTAAAGCCATAGTAAACTTTGCTAGCCCACCATTGTCTTGTGCATCTTGCATTATAACTTTAAACTTTTCACTTGCACCTTCTAACAACATGCCCGGAAATGTAACCAAATCACCAGACTCAGTAACTCCCGCTCTAATCTTAGCAAAATCTTTTAATAAAGAATTGTTAACACTATTGTAAGCATCAAGATAAGTGCTTAACGCACCCGGTTCTAAATCATATTTGTTTTCAAGCTCACGTATTTTCTCTGGATCATTCTGAATCTTTTCAAACTCATCATAATATTTATTCCATGTAGCGTAATCTTCTTCACCAAATATAAGAGCACGACTTCCAGAAACCAAGTCACCTGATTGTGCAGCTGCATGAGCAAGACCATTAGTCTTGCCATCAATCTCTGTAAAGAAAGTAGAAGTATATGTAGGATTGTTTCCGTCCATATGTTTCTTCAGCTTAATGCCTTCAAGTATTGCAGCAACCGAAGCAAAGCCTTCTTCTTTTCCAGCTTCTCTAAGTATGCCTTTTAAATCTTGGCTAGCATCTAACTGTGTCCACCTGTTGATAGCTGCGTCATATTCTAAAGCAGCTTCAATAGGATTCTTCATATCCATACCATAGCGTTTCATAATACCAGCTTTGATTTGAATAACATCTTTCTTGTTCTTAAGATTATAAGTAGCAGGTACACCAGCAGCAATCAAAGACCTTGCAAATTTATTATGCTGGTAATTACCAACAGTTTGATCTACGTTAAGCCTCCAGTTTTTTCCATACTTATAAGTGTAATAAAAAACTTTATCTAAGTTTGTTGTAGCAAACTCAATTGTATTTATAAATTGCTGGTCTTTAACCTTGTCACTAAAGTCCATTTGTTGTGCAGCATCCTCTATACTTCTACCATCATTCTTAGTATAAGTTTTTTCTGTTGCACCCTCATAAATTAAATGAGGTGAATCTTTATGATAAAACCTTCCTTGTCTGTCAGTAACATAGACAAAGCCGGGTCTACTTTGGAAGCTACCCTTTTGTCCATTGCCATTACCTTTTGCATTAAAAAAGTTTGCACCATCTAAATCATCTAGAATTGTAGAACGCTCTGCACCTTGTGTCATTGCTTCACGCTGCAACTCGTTTTGATACTCAGTATAAACCTTATCCCAAAACTGTTGAGACTCACGATGAATACGCACAGGAGTATTATCAGCTTGCTGTTTATGCATGGCTGCGATAGTTGTGTCACCGAAAGGAATTGTGTATTCGTAATCATCAACACGTACACCAATCAGCTTTTCAATAGCAGTCTTGTCTGTAAGTAAAGTACCATACCTAACATTTCTCTGAGACTTAGGCATAACAACTTCAAACAAACCTTTCATATCTTGAGCTAATGCAAGACCTTCTTTAGTGAAAGTATGCCCTATTAATGTAATAGGTACTCCGCTTTTCATAGCCTTAACTTCTACTTTTCTAAACAACTGGTCTTTCTTTGTTTGATTCTTATCAAAAGTTTTAAACACTATGTCCATTGCCATAGCACCCATAGCTTCTTGTTGTTCAGCAGTAGTCTTTCCGAAGCCCATATTGTTTAAGATAGTACTACCTATTTGTTTTTGATCAGCAGCACCTGACATCAATGTCGAGTCATATCTTTTAATAGCAGCCTCAGTAGATTCATTTTCTATTGAAGCAGGAGCTTCTTCAGCATTAGGGTCTGACTTTTTATTTTCATATCTATATACATTTTGCAAAGCATGGTCCATTACAGCTAACATCATAATATCTGAGTAAGCTTGAGCTGCTGTCTCGGATTGCTCTTCTAAAGCAGCATGCGTATGTATAAAAAGATTAATCATATCGTTGATAGACTCACCTTTAAACTCATCGTATCTATTTCCTGTTATTTTCTCAGCAAATCTTGAAGCTGCCATAGGAGAACGATTAACTGAAGCAGCATGTACACTACGAACAAAAGAACTTAATGTTTTTTGTGTCTTAGCTGCCATCTCTGATGCACGCAAAACTGTTGCATCCTCTCTTGGAAATCCTGTTTGTCCTATTAATGACTGAGTGGTATCTAAATCACCCATTTGATTCCAAGCTTGTATAGCATCAGCTTCTGAGACACCTTGTGCCATTTCTTTTTTTACATAAGCATCCTTGTTGCCTCTAAACTTTTGAGCAATAGGATTGTCTTTTATTTTTGTACCTACACCTGAAACCTGTGTAACAAACTTAGGTTGCACCCATGGTGTCCATGTTTTATAATTGTTGTTACTATTATCTTTTAGATTATTACCGTTAACATCATATGCGTAATACTTATCATTACTCATAGTGCCAGTAGATAAACCTAAAAACCTACCAAAAGCTTCATACAATCTAGGGTCAGATGCAACTTGCTCAGGCTCAACGCCTGCTTGATTAGCAAACGCCTCCAACAATCGTGCCTCTTCATCATAGTCTAAGTTAGGGTCTTCTCCCATCTTAGAGTTATCAAACCTAGGGTTAGCTAACATAGCGTCAGCATAAGTTTGTGCTTGACCAATGATTGCAGCATCAGATTTAGCCAATGTAGAATCGCCTTGCGTTCTAGCTTTGCCTTGTGTATATACTGATGGAGTGCTTCTACCAGTGCTAGCCATAGTATTTAAAGCAGCTACACTTGAATCGTATGCAGCATCAACAGCTTTATAGTTTTGATCTAACTGAGCTCTTGTATCTGCAACTGACTGACCTGTTTCTTTTTTGCTTTTAGGTTTTTGCGTAACAGGATCAGTTTGTAATGCAGCTGTCCCCTCTAAAATACTTTTTAGAAGGGGATTGTTTGATGCATCAACAAGGCTTCTTCCACCCATTTGCTTGGTGGTTTGTAGATTTAGAGCCATGTGGTCTCTCCTATATTATAAAAATGGTACTGTTTTTTTAAGAGCTTCATCTATATTTATATCTCCTCTTCCTAAATTGTAGTCTTTCCAGTTTTTATTTTTACCTAAGAAAGGTATTTCTTTTGAAAGATACATGTTTCTTCTATCTAAATCACCATCTATCTGTGACATAAATATCTTAGCTAACTGCTCACCATGTGCATATGTTGGACCAAGAAACTCTCTGATTGCATGACCACCTTTGCGTGCTCCGTAATCCATTGAAGACTCCCAAGGCTTCTTGCTGTCATCATATATAGGACTAATAGCTGACAATAGTTTCTCAGGTGTTCCAAGCAATCCTGATGAAGCAACTCCTCTTTGTAAGAAACCTTTCTCCGAAAGCCATCCCGGTCTTCCACCATATCTCCATTCGTCTTTCATAGCTTGACTTAAAAACCCTGCAACAATCATAGTCGCAGCGATAGCAACTGTAGAATACTTTGCTGTAGGGTCTTGTGACTTTATTCTTTTCCAAATCTTTGGAAGAATAGAAGCTGTAAACACAGACATAAAACCATTATACTGCGTAAACAAACGATAATATGGATTAGAATAGAACAAAGGTCTGTTCATTGCATCTGGATGAGCAATAGCATTATCAACCCAAGTCATTCTAGCAATGTCCATGTCTTCTATAAATGACGGGTCCATATCTAGTATTCTATCGTAAAGCGTTTGCGTATCATGACCTTCATTTAAAGTCATTCTTGCAGCATCAACTAAAGGTTTGTATCTTCTAGCTAAAGCATCTGGGTCAATGTTCAAATCTCTTAATCTTTCGAAAGCATCATGAAATAAACCTGTATTTCTATTGTGATGTCCCGGTGGAAACATTGTAACTATTTCTAAGTCACCAAAGATAGCATCATTAGCTAATGCTAAACGTGCAACCCTTGTAGTATCTGTATATATTTTAAGAAGGTTAGCTCTAAAGAATGTGCTCATTGCAAACTCTTTAATCTTTGATGCCTTATAAACACCTTCATCAATACCTACTTGACCAATAGCACCGTGAGTAGATGTGCCATAACCATACCTGTAGAAATCTGCCAGATTCCTGGTGTACTGCTCTCTTGTTAAACCAACTGATGGATTAATATAAGAATAACCATTCTTGCCTTCTGTAACATACTTTCTAGCAAAGTCATTAACACCCATTTGAAAAAGCTCCATAAGCTTTTTATCTTTTGTCGCACCCAGTAAAACAAGTGCTGCCTCTGGCAGAGAAGCTAGAGCTGACAAATCTAAATGAGAAAAAGTATTAAAGAAAGTAATATGTCCAATCATTCTTTCCGCTTTCTTGCTATCCATTCTTCTGTAATCACCACGTGATGCAGCAATACTATCAGTAAAATGTGTGAGCATTCTTGGGTCCCAACCTTCTCCCATTTCATCTTTCAACATTAACATCAACTTTTTATATCGCATTCCCTTTTGACCAAGCATTCTATTATCAACCGCATAGTTAACTTGCTCTTGAATATTCTCTCTTAGTCTTTGAAATGGATCGTTTTCTAAAAACTTAGAATCTTCTCCAAATATTTTATATAACTGATCTTTAGATTGTTTGACCGAACGTGCTGGATAGTTTAAAAATCCAAGCTCTCTAAGTGTAGACTTATCATAATGCATAGGACCACTTTCTAAAAACTCATAGAACTCTTCTGCTTCTGTTTGTGACCAATCAGAATTAGTAAGCTTTTCTATAAAGCCATCTTTGTCTTTAACAACTTCAGATAACTTTAGCTTTGCACTATCTTGAAAATAAAAAGGTTTTCTTTTAACCTCTGCCGTACCGCCTAATACTTTATTAATTTCAGTAAGTATATTATCTGTAAGACCTTTATTGCTGCCTTCAATCTGACCACCAATTCTCTCAACCATTACATCTAATTGGCTAGCTATCTGATTGTACTCTGGATTTGTTGGCTTACCTTCTCGTTTTGCTTGAAGATAATCCATAAATATTTTAGTAGCTTCTACATCTGTTTTGCCACCAACACCTACACCCAGTAAAGTATTTAAGTCTGCTTTAAACTGAGCAACATCATGCAATAACTTTTGTTGCAATAATCTTTTTGTATTACCAAGATCAAGTCCCTGCATCCAAGCTGAATTGCTCATACCATACTGTGTAAGTATAATAGCTAACAACTCTTTAGCTCTTTCAGGATTCTTAGCATACTTGTCAATAGCTTTTAAAGCTCTTGATTCCCAAAAAGAACCAACCTTCTTAGTAAATCTTGCAGGAAATTCTTTAACATTTTGCCACAAAGTTTTTTCGCCACCCCTTCCAGTTGACAAATCTTGTTGATGACCAGTCTTATAATCTTGTTCAAACTCTTTTAGAACATCTCTGTTATCTCCCTCAAAGCTATAAACCTCTGGTGCATCAGGGTCTGCTTCTTCTTTAATAATAGGATTACCATCTGCATCTAAAATAACTGAGACTTGTTCATCACTTTTAGTGCCTAACATAGCATCTGCTCTTTCTAAAGATTTACCGCCAATCCAGTTTTTACTTTTCTCGACAGGACTAACATCTCTTTTTAATCTATTAAACCCAGCTATCTCACCGTATGTAGTTGTTGTTCCAGCAATACCTCCACCCAGAACAAAGCCTCCTGCTGTTGCGTTTATTGCAATGCGTTGCCACTCGTCAAAATCAAAGTCAGGTCTAATACTACTGTCTGTTCCAAAGTGTCCAGCTAAATAACCCGTAGACTCTTGTAAAAATTCTGTACCGCCTTCAATAGACATACCTTTTGCAGTTCTCTTACCAACAGATTTAGCTAATAAAGATTTGTTCAGTTGCATCTCTGACATAACTGCTATATCTTTAAGAGCTAAAGCTTTAAGATTTCCCATCTGGTCTGTCACTAATTTTGTGGCTGCTTCTTCTGAGATACCTTCTTTCTTAGCGTACTCTTTAGCAATAATCTTAATACCGTCTTGTCTAAGTGCTGTTGATGCACCCATAATACCTTTAAGACCTAACATATCTAATGCTGCCATAACAACGCCAGCAGATAAAGCAAGACCAGCATTCTTTTGATCCATGCCTCCTTGCATATTGCCGTAAGCTTCACCAGCATACACCCATACTGCTGGAGCAAAAGCCATTGTCATACCAACACCAAAAGCACCCGGTCCAAGTATAGGAGAAGTTGCAGCTACAACACCGCCTACTGCTCTAGTACCTATAAGTCCAAGCATGTATGGCAATGCAACTCCAGAAATACCAGCAACCCACTTTCCAAAACTCTTAGCATCAGTAACATCTGTTATATCATTACTAAAAATAGGTCGCTTAGAGTTCTCATAGTCAGCCTCTCTTGAACGTATTGCACCCCAATCATATAAATCTTGATTGCCTAACATGTCGCCTAACATAGACACAGCTTCTGTTGCTGATTGTTTAATAGAACCCCAACCAACTGCCCAACCTGTTCTAAAGTTGCTGTTAGCAATGTTGTCTAAGTCTCTATCTTCATGTCTGTACTGTACATCATGCTGATAAAAAGGACTATAACTCTCACCAAAAAACGCATTGTATTGTGCTAGTTCTGCCTCATCAGTAGCGAGTGCTTTAAAACCACCCATGGTTTCATTCATGTATGTGGTTTGTTTGTCTCTGGCTTTTTGCCAAACATCTTCTTGCTCACCTTGTACTTCAGCTCTAAAAGCTCTAGCAAACACCCCCATGTCAGCAAGCTCTTGTGTCTCTTCATCTTTAGGTCTAGCTAAACCTTCATAATAAAGCTTATTAGAAAAAGACTCACCGTACTCGTCTTGTCTGCCACCTAAATCACGACCATAATATCCTTTCTCGCCAGTGCGATATGTACCAGTGTAACCAGTTTCATTCGCAAGGTCAGCATAAAGTTTAGTATAAAACTCACCACCCCAATCTCCGGGAGCGAAGCCATCCTTTTTCATATGATCAACTTCAGGAGCATTAAGATTGTCATACCTTATATCTCCAGCAGAATCTCTTACAGTATCTGCATCAAGATCAAATACCACTGGCATTTTTTCTTGTAGCATTTGCATGTAAGTTTTTTCTTCAGCCATTGTAGACTCCTATTTTGTTGGTGTTACAATAATACCTTCTTTGCGTAAATACTGAATAGCAAAATCTGACCTCCATTCGTTATCTTTTCCTACAGCTAATGGATCATACTTTGTGCCTATTGTATCTGTAGGTTCTACATGTCTAGTAACATACCAAATAAAACCACCAATACCTTGTTCATTAGCTCGCCTAACCATATCTTTATGTGCATCTGGGTCAGATTTTTGCCAATCATAATAATCTTTAGCCATTAAAGCTAATGTACCTCGCTCATTAAAACCTGTAGAATAATCTTCAATCTTTGTGTAAGCTGCATTGGTTGCTTCCATACCTGCACCAAAATCAATCTTGTCAGTATCAATACCCATTTGTTGTAAATCATACAAACTTGGATTAGTATCTTTCATGTTTAAAATACTTTCACCTTCAAGCTGTGTTTTAATAAACGCATCTTGCATATAATTTGCAAAAGCTGGAACACCTTGTCCAAAATTATTACCATTTAATTTATCTGATAACCATTTTTGAAACTGTGTATCAAACGCAACTCTTTGATCGTTGTTATTTTTTAAATCCCAAACAACATCTGGTTGAGCTTTCTTAACAAATTGTAAAGCACGATCATATTGTGCACCAAAATTAAAAACACCAAGCGTTTTCTTTTGATCATCAGTCAGAATGCTTTCGTAATGAGAAGCTTCTTTACTTATATAATCTTGATTGTTTCCAGCTCTAGCTTTTATTTCTGCTTCGAGGTCTTCAGCTGCTTTGACTCCTAATTCAGCCCGTGTTTTTGCCATTTCTAACGTAAAGTCTCTCATTTTTCTTCGGTCATTCTCGGCATTTGCTCTACCTTCTTTAGCAATAGTTTTAGCTAACTCTGCTGCTGCTTCAGCTTCTGTCTTTGCAGCTTCAGCTTCTGCTGTGTAATCATCAGCAACCACACCGAAACCTGTGTTCATTGCTGTAGTAAAGTCATCACCGAATAACATAGCAATCATGCCAATCGCCATAGCTTTTCTAAATCTTCTATCTACTGATGGAGAGTTCTTAAGGCTAAGTAAATAATTCTCAGCTTCTTTAATTGCTACTTCATCTGTAACTGTGTCAGCCCATGATGCAAAATCGTTAAGCACTTCAATTGCCTTAGGGTCTGTTTCTTTAATTTCTTTTACAACTGCTGTTAAATCTATACCCTTGTCGCCAGCCCAAGGTAAATCATCAAAGTTTTTTTCTAACTCTTTTTCTTCTTCTTTAATTTTTTCTTGTGTTGCTAACTCTACTTCTGCAGCATGCAACTCAGAACCATCAAAACCCGGAGCAGTATAAGTTTTACCCTCGTGTGGGTTTATTCGTAATGGCATTGATATCTCACCAGCAACAACTTGCTCATAAACTTCAGGATGTCTGTCCCTTAATTCAAGCATATCCTGTTCATTGTAATCTTCAATTATTGCGGTTTGTGCATCTGCTCGGTTTTGGTCAGTAATTGCTAAAGTGCCTGTGTCGTTTTCAACAGTAGAACCAGATTGATCAACAACTATATTTCCAAATAAACTTTTACCAATAGATGTTTCTGCTGGTAAGCTTGGAAATTGTGAAGCTTTTTCATCACCATAGTATTCATGATTCAATAAATGTCTACCTTCTTTCATTGAATAAAATGGAGATACATTTGTTGGCTCGTCACCATAACGAACACCTAAGTCTCTAACACCAGCAAGTTCTCTTTGCTCTTGATAAAGCTTAGCTAATCTTTCATCTTCAGTAAGGTCTGCTTCTGGCGGAGTAGCAATAGACTTGTATGATAAATCCATATCATCAGATAAAAAAGTTTGGTCTTTCAATAAATCTGATGGAGTTTTTTTAACTACTTTAGTTTCGGAACCATCTTCTTCTATATTTGTTTCGGTAACAGTTTCACCACTGTCGTCAAAAACTTGTGACAATGAATACTTAGCTTTTCTAGTAGGACTACCTGTACCACCTTCACTATAATTACGAAAATTTGTTGCTTGATTTTGATATCTTTTTTCCGCCATCTGTCTATCAAATATTTCTTTTGTTGTAGCCATTGCTATCTCCTATACCTTAACGAAAGAATTAATTAATGACTCCATTGTGCCGGGCTCATCCATTTGTTGTCCAATCTTAATTTGGTCAATCTCATTAAGATTACTTTGATATTCTTTTTCACGTTTATGTCCAGAATGTTCTCTACCAAACGCTTCAAACTCATAACTTTCTTGATTCCATTGAGGTGAACCTTCCCATGCTAGCTCTTCTTTTTTTAGTTCTTCATTTCTAAGCATAAGCTGAGCAATTCTTTTTTCGTCACTACCTTGCATTGATTGGTCAATCATTGATCCTAAAGCAGAAGCCATCTTATCACCCAGACCTTTCTTTTTCTTTTCTGGTTTGATAGCTCCCGGAGCTCCAAGCGGAGACATCCTACCTCTGGCTTGCAAACTATTGTATAAGGGTGCATATGTATTTGCCATTATCTTCCTCCTACTACAAGACGCCTTTGTCCAGAACTATTAGGAACACCATAATTTTTACTAGGATTGCTGCCAAATTGATTACGTGTATTATGACCACCATAAGTAAGTGGACCTCTAGCTTTGTTAGAACCATGTACATAAGGATTAGTATCAGCTCTTGTACCTGCTCTTGACATATTTACACCACCCGTTGGACGCTCATCTTGACCTGTATAGCCATATATTGGATTGCCATTAGCATCTGTACCCACTCTAACATTAGCATACGTATCTGCCATAGCAGATTCATATTGAGCTCTTGTATATCCTTGTGGTCCACCAAATGAAAAACCAAAACCACCACCGCCACGACCACCAGACATAGGTTCACCCAATGGATTAGAAGCCTCCAGAGGATTGTAACCAATTCTTTCCAATTGTGACTGCGCTATACCAAACATACCTAATGGTCCCATTGTTCTTGATTGCATTATTTACCTCCTTGGTCTGATTCTGTTCTGGTTTTTTTAGATGCAATGTTAGAAAACATTTCACCTAATTGTGTCAATCCAGTATAACCAGCATCATTAACATTCTGTTGTTGTTGCTGTTGAGCTTGACCAATCTGTGCCATTTGTCCAGCACCTGTGCCTTGTGCTTGTAATGCTGCTTGTGTATTTGCCAAATCCAT
>Ga0098046_1000676_pt1 | contig 12057 bp, 14 predicted proteins | sample 11BtaG_FD_77067 | JGI IMG/M metagenome (GOLD analysis project Ga0098046, IMG submission 77067) | Marine viral communities from the Subarctic Pacific Ocean - 11B_ETSP_OMZ_AT15265_CsCl metaG | ecosystem: Environmental > Aquatic > Marine > Oceanic | place: Pacific Ocean | collected 2015-01-16
CGCTCTATCTCTTGGGTCGCCACGGCGGCCAAGACGGATCGACACGACCTGCGATAACGTTTCAAGGTATTTGCGCAGTTCAGGCGATGCGCCTGCTGGGATGGCAGGAAACGCTGGGACTTGAGTAGGCGTATTCGTACGCGTGTTGCTGTTAGCTGCCACGAATCTCGTCCATGCTTTGCGCTAGACAAATCTCGTTGATCGTCACAGCGCCACTCACTTCCACCTCCCATTCGGTAGCAACGGTAGCAGGCAGTCTCATTATTGGTTCTCGGAGCGTGCCGCTACCGATACCGCTCGGAGCAGTGGTTGATTGGGTATAGACACCCGACGATTCAGACAACTGGTAGTGGGCGATCAAAGCACCATCGCCGTATACTTTTACCGTCACGGGGTAGGCCTCTGCGTGAACGGACACCCACGCCATACTTACCGGACTGGGCGTCGTATACTTCTTTGTCTTAAACGTCAGGGTCTTGCTTGCTGATCCGCCTCTGTATTTGCGAATCTTGTTGCCCTCAATGACATAAAGCTGTCCTGACTTAGGGTCTTCAAAACCACCGCGCACTTCGTTCGATAACGTGACCGTTGCAAACGCAGCTTCGCTCGCTCGTGGGTCATACACCCAACCGCCGAGCGTGCCGCCGTCGTTGTAAAAGGCAACGTAAGTACCTTCATGTCGAAAAGCGCGTATCAATGTCGGGCGAAAATCGCTGTTCCATTGGTCTACTGAAATCAAACCGCGTGATACTACTTCGCCTGTGCTACCAGAGACGGCCACCAGCCCATCGGGTGCTGCATAGAGAACATACTCACCCATATCAACAACTGAGTTCTTATTGACGCAAGCCTGCGCAAGATCAACGCGAACAGGAGTAAGCGCAGCAGGGTCTGTGCCCGTGATGAAGTAAGGCGTGCCATTTGTCAGAGCCACCACACCATTGCCCGTTGCCGCAATATCGACGATGTCATCTTCCAACGTGATCCGATACTGAATCGGCCAAGCGTGCGGCAAGAACGGTTCACTCAGACAGAATCGTTTGCCAGAGAACCCTGCCATGACTCCGTTGCCGACAGCAGTAAGACCTAACATTGGCCCGTCTGGGTATAGAGAAGTGTTGTCATCGGGTGGCCCAATCCAAGTGCCGCTTGGCAACACTTCCGCCAATGCCGACGATGCGGTCGAGTCCGTGTATGAAGTTGTTGTGTATGGCACCTCAGCCACAAACTGAAAGTCAGTAAAGTTAGAACCCGTATTACTGCGGTAGACCCGCTTCTTCGCATTAGTGCTGAAGAAGTAGTTCCCTGATGGGTTCGAGCTAGTAGGCATAGTGACCGTAACAGTCTCAGTGCTTGTGACATCTAATGTGCTCGACGCTGCGCTAGGCGGCCCTTCTTCGCCCAGATCGGTAACGAGTGTGTACACATACGCTCGCGTTTCCGGTGTCTCATTTGTGGACGCCGTTCCGCTTTTTGCAATCGTGGGCGCTGCAGACGGAGCAGGAACACCTAATCGATAGCTGACAACCGGATATCCGCTGTTTCCACTTACCATCGAAGACACCGTGCCTACTCGCGGGTAATCGTCACCAGTAAAATACAGGCGTTCATTGGTATCGTTTGGGATCGGGCCTGGGACTACATCGACGCCGTCTTCTGACCACTCCAGCCAGTTCGTATCTCTGTAAAAATAGATCGACCGGCGAGCGCCATTTTGCAGCGTGTACGTATCACTGTCCTGCTTGATCGGCACCAGTCGACCAGACTCAAAATCAATGTTCTGCGAAGTCTGACCGAATTGGTCAGCAAGAAGTCTTGGGGCAACCCCTGGAGCTATACCGGAGAATCGTGTGTTTTTGAAATACGCCATAGTTACCTCAACAGCAACGTGACAATGATCCCACCCATACCCGCCATAAGGCTCAGCGCGACGATAAACATGTTGTTACTGATCGCAGACAACTGACCCTCGATTGCGTCGAGGCGGTTGAAGATAGTCTTAGAACGCTCTTCGCACATCGCCTCGTGAGCGGTTAATCGTTGTATCGCTTCGAAATAGCGCTCTTCATCATGCGGCGTTGGCATCGGCATTACTTTGTTCATCTTCTTTCACGGAAGCTGAAATCATGTCGCCTAATGCCTTTACCGAGATTTCTTGGATCGCCGCTTGCCGCCGAGCGGTCAACATGGCCGTTTGAGCCTCGTTGTAAAGCTGCAACAATTCTCTCGTTGCAGCCGTTAAACCAGAAATTGGGTATGAGATACCTTCAACATTGATCGTTGCTTCTTCCAAGTTTGCGCTCTCTTCAGCCATGCTTACCGTCCTAGTAGTTTGCGCGTAAATATTACCACTTATACTATTTGAGCGTAACCAAAACTACGCAGGCTTTGGGAACTGCGCCTTAACGGCAGCGATGCGAGCCTTCCACGCGTCGAAGTCGTGATACTGCTCATCCAGCTGATCTGCCAGCGGCCCATATGCCTCGATACGGTTTCTCCGCCACGCGTCAGCCTCCCAAGCGGCTTCTTGAGATGCTCCGTCGGCTGCTACCTGTTCAGCAGCGGCTATTACCGCTGCGTTTTCTTCTTCTGTTAGTTCTGTACGCAAACCATTGCGCATTACAAAAACATTTGTGCCCATCGTGTTTCCTAAGTAAGTGAAAGTCCAAAGACAGAAAAAGTACCGCTAGTAATAGTGCCCCCATAATTTATGTGGAGACCTGTAATGGTGTTCTGCTTATAAACCTGATTCGACCCTGTGCCGTATGAAAGCACCGCGCCTTGATTATTTGTAGCGCCGTGCAGATACGATTCGTACTTGATAATGCCGCCTTTGCTTGTCCAACCTATAGTCCCGTGCGCCATCCCATAACCAGATTGCTGCCCACCACGAGTCATGTTGATCACATAGGAATCTGTATAGTTAGTTTTGTATTCAGCATAGGAGCCCCCGTGATCGTCACGGGTGTACACCATTTTGTTGTTATAAGTGTTGCCAGCTTCTAACCCACTGCCGTAATCGAACACAACAGATAGATCACCGCTTTCAAGGCCGAACCATCTAACCTCATACTCGTCGTACCCCGACAAGTTTGTAAACCCAACACCCGCAACGGAGGAGGTCACTGTTGCAGTCGAAATCTGAGACCAGCGACCCGCTGCGGTTTTCCAACTCAAACCAGAGCCAGTGCTACTAAGCACTTGGCCGCTGCTGCCTTGTGAGCCGCCAATCGATATACCCGAACCAGTAAGATCCAAGTTGTCGCCAGCGCGAAGCTCCTTTAGCCTATTATTGTCCGCAATAAGGGGGAATTTATTAGTCACTGCTCCCCCTACGTAACCGTTAAGCCGTAAAGGGTGAATGTGCCCATTTGCATGTAGTTCTGTGAACTAGCGGAATAAAGTTTTACTCCTACAATATTACGTACACCGTTAGATCCCCAGTTGTAGCCTAACCCCCAATTTCTATGTAATGCCCAATGGACGTCGGAACCGCTAAACCGGTCTCCAGCGTGCATGTTGCACTCCCACGTAACCATAGAGCCGGCGTTTGTGAAATTTATCTTCCCGAAAGATTTTGGGTAAGTGTCATTCCATTGTTCGTAAACTTGGGTCAAGTTTAAATAGCCATGATTTCGGTTTCTGATGAAAAATGGCGATGTTTCTGGGGAAGTGACGTCAGGTCTGTTGTACCAATTTATATACCCATAATCAGCGTTATTAAAAGCTTCAAGTGTATTTACTCCCCCAATGTTTACAGTATAGCCTTCCAAAGCCAGCTGCATATACAGATCTACCGCGTTAGTGACATTGGCTGCTGTGCTAAACCCAGACCAACGAATTTCATACTCGCTATAAGCGGAGTTGACGAAGTTGGTAAACTCGACGGCATTAACTGGAGCGGCGGGATTAAGAGTAGTTGACGCGATCTGTGTCCAACGCCCACCCGCTGACGCATCTACTGGTGCCCACCGTGAGTTAGCGTTGTCCCATTGCAAACCCTGCCCATCTGTGGGCGTTGCGGTGTGTACATTAGCCAGATCTGAAAGATTGGAGCTAGTTGTCAGCGCATTAGCTCCACCAACAGTCACTGCCGTTGCAGCAACACTGCTAGCGTTAACAATCCCCGATCCAGTCAGATCGAGGTTGTCGCCAGAAGGCAGTTCTTTTACGGCTGAGCCGTCTAGGGTCAAAGGAAATCGATTAGCCATTATATTTTCCTATTGTTAGGGCTTCGGTGTGGCAGCTTTATTTGCGGTAATCGCGTCTCGCCACACGGTCGTGCCATTAATTTGATCCCAGTACAGCTGGTCGAGCTGATCCGTGATGCTCGCGTAACCCTCTTGACGGCCAAGAAGCCATCGCTCTTGTGATTCTGCAGCCTCAATAGCCGCAGCCTCCTCGGCTGTGGGCGTAATGGCCTGAACTTCAGCAGCGGTTAGCTCTATCCGTTCGCCATTTAAGATTTTGTATCTACCTGTGGACATTTATTTCTCCTAGGAAATTGCTAAGCCGTATAGCGTGAAAGTGCCAGCAAGCTCATAGTTGCTGCCTGTGTATCGGTTTCTCACCCTAACGCCAGTGATGGTGCTGTTTCTGCTTGCGTAGAGAAAGCCGCCACCGGTTTGAGGCGAAACGCCATGCCCGCTTCCCTCTGATTGAGCGCCTATACCAAACGTATGAACCATACCTCCCTTGTTCGTCCACCGCGCTTGTCCATGACCGAAGCCCTCATTTGAATCGTGACTTACGATTGGTATACCTTCGCTACCGTTAGCCCTGTGATAGGTTGGCCCCGTAGAGGTACTAGAGTGGTAGCCATACCATTTCTTATAGCTGTAACTACTGGACGTAACGACGCCGGAGCCAAAGTCCAAGAACAGGCTTAGCTGTCTATTGCCTGGAGAGGCGACTCCAGAAACGCGCAGCTCAAACTCTTTGTAGCTCGCGTCGAAGTTATTGAAATCAATGTAGTCCACGTTATCGGAAGCGGTCAGCGTAGTGGAGGAAATCTTAGTCCAACGCCCTCCTTCTGGAGGATTAGACCAGCCGACACCGCTACCAGTAGACGTAAGCAATTGCCCGTTGGTGCCTTGTTGGCCCGCAATCGTGAGATTTGAAAGCCCAACAGTGCCCACGTTAACGATGCCAGACCCTGTCAGATCTAGGTTGTCGCCCGAGGGCAGTTCTAGAAGCGAGGAAACGCCAGAAGATTCGACAACAATTGGAAATCGATTAGCCATTTTAGAATCCTATTAAGTAAATATCTGACCTACCGGAGACAGCAAAAAACGTTCCTGAAGGATTTAGCGTCGCGTAGCCACCCCGAGCCGCTGTATTAAAAAAAGTGTTGATCGTTTCAAGCAGTGAGACGCTGCCCGTTCGAGCGACAACAGACGTGAGTGCCGACGCGGCCATTACTACCGATCCAGTTCTGGTGAGCACTTGAGTAGTCGCGAGCGGCCCCACTCGACTTAGTGCAAATGGGGCGCTCAAAGACGAAGTGCTTTCAAGTACCGTGTTACCCGAACGGTTGGTTACTGAACTCACGTCGATTAGTGCAGATCTACCAAAAACCTGGGCTACTTCGGCTACCAATGCTCCACTAAGCGTGTCGTTCAGGCCACCAGCGGTAAGGCGGTTTTCCGCTTTCGCTCCAGCCGCGTATGCGCGAGCAGTCGTGCCTTCTTGTGCTCTCTCTACAGTCAGCGAGTTCGAGCTAACGCCCGTTACTTTGACGATCTCAAGGTTGGCGCTTAGATCCTCAAGCGTCATGTAAAAGTAATCGCTGCCTGAAATCGTCGGGAACACGGAGGCATCCGCCACAGTAATTGATGTGGCGGAGTCGTTAATACCTGAAGCCAACGTCGTGTTGCCGTTGTTTGCAAATTTTACCGACATGATTAGCCTCGGTTTAAGACGCGGTTATTTGCCACGTAATGGTAAGCGAGTCGTTGACTCCCTTATTGACTACTGGGAAAACAGTACGGCACAGCAGATCACCACTGCCGCTAGCGTTTAACACGCCAGCTTCGGTGAGAGCACCTGTACCGGTGCCTGCGGCGTACGTCGCGACATAAGTAATTGTGTTGTTTGAAACGGTCGTGGAAGTCAACGCAACGCGGGCGACTTCAGAGCCCAAAGCACCATCCCCTGCAGCGGCAGCAGTACTACCAGTTCCAACGGCCATGTGGCTCATTGCGGCTTTTGTGGTGTCCTTCATACGTGAAGTCACATAGCTCTTACCGGTCGTTACGACGAGGTTCGGGATCTCCTGAACCGTTTCACCGTTTAATGCAACGACAACGTGGCCGTGCATTTGAAGTTCAGAGTTAATGGTCGGCATGTCAAATTCCTCTAGGAGTTAAGACTAAAAGTGTTAAGTGTTGAAGCGTTAAGCACTGAGGTGTGCGGCGAAAGAAGACTGATGTCTACGTTTTCGCTCAGGACAAGGGACTCATCAAAAGCTCGGCTGAACGCAGCAACTCGGGAGAATGCGTCAGCCACGGCAATCGAGTCCGTCGCAGGTTTGTTTAGCCCCAGTAAAGGTAGCTCAACAATTGAGAACGAGTCGGCAAGACCCTTACCAACGACCGCAGAGCTGTCATCGCTGAAGGCAAATACGTTGGTCTTGCTGGAGTCTGTAGCTTTGGAGAAAGCATCGACTGTGGCTGCATCATCGAGTGAAAAGACATCGGTGAAAGCCCTGTCGAAAGCGACTTCTGGCACTAACGACTCGTTAAGGGAAAGAAAATCGAGCTTGTCTAGGTCGATCGACGCATTGACATCCTCGGAGAAAAACAACTCCTCTGGTACCCCTTTACCGATACCAAGGACGCTGGCATCAGCAAACGCGTTACTGCCTGCAAAAGATCGGTTGAGACGGAGTTCGACAACTGCCACGTCTGAAAAGGCCAGTGCGTCATCCAACGCTTTTTGTACTTCGGCCACAGCGCTTTCAGATAAACCAAGCGTGTCCAGAGTGGTTTTTGTAACGCTGGCAACTACACCTTCAACAAGACTGATTTCATCAACACGCAGGTACTTGTTCAGACTATCTGCATCAAGTGCAATACCTGTCGCAACGGCGTCTTGGTACGCAGCACTAGCTTCGATGCGAACTAGGGAGGCGCTGGCTTTTACGTTTGAATCAGCCATCAGTCAAAATCGCTCCTGACTTTGAGTTTGATCAGGTCGTAGACGGTCTGTATCCCGCCGCCCGCAAACGTGATCTCGATCTCGCCTTCAAAAGTACCGGCAGTATCGAGAGTGCCCGTAGGAAAATCTGTTGCTACCTTCCCTGCACTGCCATCAGTAATTGAACAGCTCAATGTGCTCTTGACGGTGGTGCTACCTAGCTCACGCAGACGCAGCTTCACTGACCCACCAGATACGTTGATCGGTGCCCACGTGGCGCTGTTGTTTGGATCTAGCGTTTGCCCAGACGCAGCCGAGTTACTGTCCCTCAAGGTGAAGGTCAGCTCTGGCAGGGTGTCACCTGTTACCAAATTTATCGTCTGCGAATATGCCATTTAATGCACCTATATATTCCGGCAGTATAGTAGTACTACTACTACTTTGCCACAATTCAATAACACCAAAGAACGGGTGTTGTAGCCCTCGTATCTACATGTACAAAGGTCTTAGCCACGCCAATTCCGGTAAACCCAAGATAGAAAGCCTGCTTTACAAGCTCTCGTCGCTCAGCGCCACCAGACACTTTGATATCACAAGCAATGCCTTGGGCATGAGTACCTGGCTGCGATTTCTTGGCCTCGATACTGTGGTTCGGGGATCGATACCCTGAGGTGACGTACAGCGGCCTGCCGACAGCAGAACGTAGCTCGTCGACCTTACGGATAAACTCAGGATCCATCTCATTCTCGCCAGTTTCTTGGCAGTCGAAATCACTGGTTTTGAAGTACAGATACTCCATTACTTGTCTACCCCCTTGATTCGCTCGTAGCTTCTACCGCCGGACAGCCCTAACATCCCAAGAAGCAAAGGCATCATGACGCCCGCATCGGCCTGCGGTATTTCAACACCGAACCCAGCCGCGATAGGCGCTATTAGAAAGTTCACCATAAGCCCCAGCACACACGTGTAACCGGCTAAGGGACGCCAACTCGATTGAAACCAGTTGCCTTTTGCATCGAGCTTCAAGATTTCTATCTGCTCTAACGCGATCTCCTGCCCATGTTTCTCCGACATGGTTGCTATCTCATGGGCCAAAGCCGCAGCCTTGTCCTTATCTTTGATAACCTTGCCAAGCAGCCCGCTTACGGGGCCGATCAACTGTCCTACTATGCTCATCGTTACTCCTAGTACAAATAGCTATAAACGGGTAGCAAACGGTCAGGTATCACCTCGAATCCGTCTTGTAGCGCCTGCTCAAGTGTTTCTACCGTTGGGCCTAATAACGTAGCAATACCGCCCTGCCCCCACTGAGCACTCTGCTGAGCCTGCATCACCAGCCCTAATGGGCCATAGATACCGGTCTTCTCGATGGCAGTGAACAGGTAATCACCCCACTTCATGTTGTCAGTGCGGAAGTAGTTCTTATCGTTAAGCCCCAGCGTAATTGCCTCGGCAACGCCTTGTTTCGCGTACTCGCGAAGCTCCATACCCATCATTGCCAGCGGTAGCGATGCAACTGCGCCCAACGCCAACATCGCTCCGATGTTGCTGACTCGGGTTCTGGAGTCCTGCCCTTCGTTTCGGGCGCTCAGCTCATTGATTGCACCCGTTGTGATGACCTTGTGAAACGCATAGAAGTAAGACTTCAACTGCCAGATCAACATAAATCTGGGGTCAGATGCCCAAATTGGCCGTTCGGCGGCGTTGGGGCGCAGAATAGAACTTTCAACAAACTTATACAGTGCGTCGCTGACCCGCTTACCTTCAGGTGTAGATAGGTCTCTGACTACTAGTCGCCGCTTCGGATCTTTTGGATCCGCGACTTCTTTACTGCTGCCCATCCAAGTTTTCACATCTTGAGCACTGACGCCCAAGTCACGAAGGTATCTAGCTGAGTTCGGGTTTCCGGTTGCATTCTCTGCGTGGCGGATCAGGAATTGAACGCCCATACCCGTAGCAAACGTCCGTGTGAAGTTCGTGTACTGGTCAAGCAAAGTCACACGGAAGAAGGTATCAGTCCACTTGCGAGCCTGCGGATCGAGGAACTCCTGTTCCGCTGCCGTTATGTAGCCGTTTGTTAACGCGTCGTTCGATACAACCCCAATATCCTCAGCTAGTTCGCGGGCTTCTGGCTTAGTCAGAGACTCTTTCATCGTCCGAAAGGCGTACTCAAGGGAACTAAAGTCCTTCGAATTGATAATCGGGCCAGCAAGTTCAGGCAAAGATCCGATGACTGCCAATGGCAGCAATAACGTGTACTGCGCTGCCGCTAAGTAACTTTGCGTCTTACGCCAAAACGGATCCATCGACTGATTACCGTAGCCAAGGTACGCATTGATAACGTCCATAGCTTCTTTGCGGTTTTCATCTTCTAGGCCATCAAGCAGCGGCTGAAGCATCTCAGTGCCGTCGGCTGCCTTTGTCGCTCGATTCCATTCCACACGCTTGGTCAACTGATTCAAGTAAACCTGCACTGCATCATTAGGATCTAACAAAAAGTTAACAGCGTTTGGATCATTAGGATCGCCCATCAAGGCTTCGCGTGGCACGTTAGCAGTAAGCTCACGGGCCTCCTGTACCCCAGACGCTGGGTCTAGCTCAGGTATCTTGAGGTCATTGTTCTGTACGGCCTCATGGTACTGAACCATCCTAGAGACAGCGGCTTTAACCGACTCTACATTGGCGTCTGGGTTGTATCGCATGATCAACGCCATGTAAGCGTCTGGGTTATCACTGACAGCCAGCAAGTTATGCACTACTGGGAAGTAGTCTTCGGCAAACTGGATTCGTTGCCCCTCGGGATAACCCGCTTGTGCAGGCTCTATGTATTCGTCATATACCCGCTTCAAGAACTCTCTTACCTGAGCTGCCTGAACCAACATAACGTCGGTGTCCATGCTTCGATCACCCGCAGCTTGAGCCACAGCTCGTTGCACAGCTGGATCATTAGGGTCACCCACCATATCGGCAAACATCTTACGAAGCTGGCGCTGAGCCCGATCCCTGCGCTTGAGCATCCCTACTCGACCACGAGCGCCCCCTTGTTGCGCCTCCACATAGAAAATATCCGCGATTTCTGGACTGGCTATTTTGCGCAGGTAGCTGTCCGCCGTGTACAGAAACTTGCGAACCGCGTTCGTACGCGGGTCTCTACGGATCTGATTGATGATGTTACGAATCTGATCGGCAAGGGTAGCGCCACTGAAATCTGCGGTGGTGCCATCTGGCCGATTCACGCCTTTATCCATGCCTTCAACGACATCATTAAGATTTCGGACGTGATACGCAGTGTTTATACCGCCAGCCGCCGATGCTGTCCTTGCTGCAGTAGCTTCGTTCGCCCTTGCGTTGGCACGGTTCGCCCGCACAACGTCCTGCATATAGGCCTCAAACGTCTCGTCGACAGTGCCAAACCGCTTACGCAATACAGACCGAATCGAAGTCCACATCTGGCGGAGCTTATCGACCAGTCTTTTGAAATAACTTTCTTCTAGGTTACGAGCTTTACTGTTGCGGTACTCGCCAAACGACCAAGCTGCTACTTGATCTGAGTACCATTCTTCAAACCCCAGAGCTGGGTTTTCAGATTGCTCAAAGGCCGCCCACAAGGTCTTAAACACCGGCTTATCTACCGCGCCCTGCATTTCCTCACGGAAGAACGCATGACCTAGCTCGTGTGCGGCAATTAAAGATGTCTCTAAGGCGTTGTTAGTTTTTAGGTCGTTTACAAGAATGAAGTTGGCGTCTGCAAAACCAACCATGCGGCCAAGCCCCGTGTCTGAGTCGAGAAGATTCTGTGCTTCTTCAAACACACGCTGGGCAACTACAGGGTCAGAGAACTGCTGCCGAAAACGCTGAAACTTTTGTGTACCCAGAAGCTGAAATCCACCAGCTTGATCTGCATCGGCCAATTGAGACATAAGGATTACGTCTACGGGTCTCTTCATGCCGAGCTTCGACATAGCTGCATTCAGGACATTCACGACGAGAGCCGCTGACGCTCTATCAGCGTCAGAAACGAGCGGCATATTAACGCTGGCGTTTCGACGTTTCGTCGACTGCGTCGAGTATCGATGCGTCGGCGCTGCTACGTCATCGATTAGTCGGCTTCCTGTATTGCTGCCGAACAGCTGCGTCTCACCACCCGCCTCAAAAGCAGCGCCCTCGGGGGTGTCAAATCCTTCTTGAGCCGCACCGGCATCGGTTACGGTTTCGTAGGTAGATCGTGGGAACCGTGGGTCGTTATCTGGCAAGATCGTACCGAATGGCTCTTGCGGCAATCGAGTAAGCGGCTCTCTGACTGTAGGCCCCGCATTAGCACTCGACCCCGATTTCGATTCTGCTACGTTCGTTCCAAACCTCTCTGCTTGTGGCACTTGGCTCGTCAAGTTTGATCGAACCTCTACGATGCCAGCAGTCGACTGTGGCGCTACCCTAACGACACCTTTTTGCCCGTCGATGGTGTCTGGGTAATCAAAGATCACAGCGGTATTGCGGTCTCGGGTTTCTCGATCAAAGCCAGCATCCCTGCGCGTCTCGGGGGCATCAAATTCTGGCTCGGCTTCCATTGGTAAATTGCTACGCAAAACGTCGGCAATAGTCGCAGGTTGATCATCGATAAACCCCGCCCGTGTATTAGCGAACTCACCCAACGCTGCGATGTTTGCAGCAGACGGTGTGACTGCTGCACGAAGGAACGCATCTAACAGACTGCGATCAGAGCTTACAGGTGACAGCACGCCGACCTGAGCTTCTTCCGCCTGAAGCTCTCGAACGCTATCAGGAACCTCTTGATCCCGTGGCGCTGTAAGGCTTTGAGTTCTATCTCGCTGGTTTTTCTTTGGCTTCTTACCGAGTCGAATCTCATAGCCACCTTGAATCAGGGCCGAGACCATCGCCACTAAATTAGCGCCAACATTC
>Ga0098046_1000686_pt1 | contig 11973 bp, 6 predicted proteins | sample 11BtaG_FD_77067 | JGI IMG/M metagenome (GOLD analysis project Ga0098046, IMG submission 77067) | Marine viral communities from the Subarctic Pacific Ocean - 11B_ETSP_OMZ_AT15265_CsCl metaG | ecosystem: Environmental > Aquatic > Marine > Oceanic | place: Pacific Ocean | collected 2015-01-16
AACCTCATTGTAGACATGTTCTCTTTGGGGTTTTTTAGTATTTGCTGTTTGAAACATGATTTATTAGATGTTATCTTGTATAATTAAGAAGTAAATTATGTGAGGTTTTATGTCTAGTATTTTATTAGAAAAGTATATAAGTGAGTTTTTATCTGAATCGGCTATAAATTTAGATGATCATGAAAAAATTAAAAATGCAGTGAGTCGTTTAGATAAAGAGTTAAAAAATCGTGGCATGTCTTTGGAGGGTTTAGACTTTGATCCTGATATTCTTTGCAAGTTGAGAGATGGTCAAAAGCTTCCAGGCGAAAAAACACCAACAACATCAGACTCATTGCCTATGTTTGAGCCAAACAAATTAAAAAGCACAGGTTCTAGAGATCGAGCAGTAGAAAGTTATTTAGGTAAACATGGATTAGGATTTAATCCAGTTGACGCTTTGAAACATAAAAATAAAATCTACGTCAATAGAATCACCACTTTTAGAGACTCACTATCACCTTATATAAGTAGTAAACAAAAAAACTTAAAGTCAAGAAAAAAGCATGATTTTCTAGAAAAAACTCTAAAATTCAAAGAAGCTGTTGATGCTGCTGGACTTAAAGTGTTAGGCGCAGGTGTTTATAGGGTTGTAGTTGAAGACCCAAGCTGTGATGATGTAGTAATAAAAATAGGTCTTTCTAGTAAGGGGCGTAAAGATTGCAAGAACGAAATAGAGTTTTCAATGGGGCGAGGTGGAAGTAGAAGAGAGCATACAACAAACTTCCCAACAATATTTAATTATGACAAGAAAAGTGGATCTTGGTATGCAATTGAAAAGGTTTTGTTTTTTGACAACGATACATTTAATAATGCACCACCTGAATTCTTTAATGATATAGAAGACCAATTTACAGGAACATACAGATTCTTTGAAAAAGTACTTGATATATGTAAGTTAACAAAAGAAGAAAAGAATATTCTTGATAAAGTCGACATTCTTGAAATGTATATTAAGTGTATGTTTAACTTTAATAAAGGTCAAATTAAAGCAGCACATGAAGAACAGAAACCTCAAAGTGGCAAGAGTAAGTTAAGTAAATCATTGTCATCACTTTTAGCAAGTATTAAGAGTGCAATTGGTAGTGCAAACATACGAGTTTACAAGGGAGCTGACAAAGAAGTTTTCAACAGGTTATTTAAGGAAAATCTAGCATCGTTTACTAACGTATTAGTGAGTCATATAACTGAGGATATGACTACGATGAAAAAGATTCGAACTTACATGAGGGTTACAAACAAGTTACCTATTGCTATTGATCAAGACATACAGGTATTAGCGACTGAGTTACAAAACTTATTTGATCATGCAGTTCTTAGCAAGTTAGAAGACTTACATCTTGGAAACGTTGGTTTTAAAAAAATGCCAGATGATAAAAAAGAAGAAGGATCGTGGCGATTAATATTTACTGATATTGACTCTTAATTAACAAGGATAGAAATTTAATGAAAAAAAACATACTAGAAAAATACATAAAAAATTTTTTGCTCGAGTCTATTAATTTAGATGATCATAATCTTATTAAAGACACTGTTTCTAAGCTTGAGACTGCAATGAACAAAAGAGGCTTAGACTTGTATAATTTAAATTTTGATGCTCAAAAAATAGTTTTCTTGCGAGACCAACACGCAGTTAAAGATAGTTCAAGTGTAGATTTTATTACAAAGCCTGAAACAATTAACAAGAACCCATTTAGAGCAAAGTCTAAAAATATCAAAGATTTTGATATGAATGACATTGCAAAATCGTACAACATGCCTGCGTTAGGATTTAACCCGCTTAAAACATTAAGTTCTAGTAAGCCTTATTATATGAACAAGATAAAAAAGCTAAGAGACATATACCATAGTAATAGGATTACTCTAGGTGCAGAGTTTCTTGATGACATAATTTCGTTCAAAGAAGCTATTGATGAAGCTGGAATTAAAACGTTAGGTGCAGGAATATTTAGAATAGCTTTTGAAATACCTGGGCATGATGGCTTCGTTATTAAAGTAGCACTTTCAGAGAAGGGTCGAAGAGACAACAAGAGCGAAGTTTCTTTTAGTCTAGGCGATACTTTCAAACAAAGTGATGTTGATAATTTTCCAACTATTTACACACATGATAATAGCGGAAAATATGCGTGGTATGCTATTGAGAAAGTTAAGTTTCTCTCTCCAGAAACATTGCTCGATTCAGAAATTATGAGTGATGTTAAAAATCAGTTTAAATACACACATACATTCTTTACAGACACAGGTTTAATAAAATATATGGACGAATCTAAACTTTTTTACAAGTATTTTGCACATTTGTTTGCATTTACACCTGGAGAGATTAATAAAGCACAGAATAAATATATAAAAAAGATAAATGATTTAAGAGTAGAAGATGAAAATAGCGAGCCTTTAATTAAGCGTTTGCTGTTGAAGTTAAGAAGGTTGTTTACAAGCAATACGAAAAATCTTAAGTCAGCAAAAGAGTTGTTAGGTAAGGATTATGAAAGCGCTGAGGTTAGTATTGCAGACAAAGTATTTATCACGAGATTTCAGACATTTCTCTACTACACAGTCCAAGAAATTGTCAAGAACTACGGAACTAGTGACAAAAGCATTCAAAATCTTATAACATGGATCGACGCAGTTGCAAAAATGGATAAAAGTCTAATTAGACTTATATCTAACGAAGCTATGTCTTTATTTGAGCAGGCAATTATGACTGATATGAAAGACTTGCACGCTGGAAATATTGGTTTTAAACATGACAAAAATGGTAAGTGGCGATTAATATTTACTGACATGGATTCAAAAACATAATAAAATTAAGATTGTCTTTAATACTCCTATATTTACTATTAGCAAGAAAAACAGGAGTCATAAATGGCTACATTTGTAAACACAGAAAATCCGACTCCTTTTGGAGTTTTTGACAATGACAATCATTTTCAAGAAGACGCTGATAGTGTTGCTGTCTATGTTAAAAGAAGACTTGGCGACGACATACTTTCAGTTGAATTAACAAGTAAACAAATATGGGCAAACTTTGAAGAATCTACGTTAGAGTTTTCAAAACAAATTAACTCTCACCAAGCTGAGTCTTATATGTCAAATATTCTTGGGCTTACAACAGGTTTTAGTGAGACGTTTAAGAAAAATGACAATGGTCACTATTTTTGGTTAAACCCAGAAGAAGATCCAGATGACATTATTGTTGATCAACTAAATAGAAATGAGTTGAGAAAAAACGTTCAAATTCTTCTTTTTCAAGACACTACTGATCCAAGATTTAGAACAAAAAACGCAAAGGGACAATATAAATTAAGTGATACCGGCGATTCTTTCGTCAGTCCTTTTGAAATAGACACAATTAATCCGGCAGACTCTAATGTTGTTGTTCCTATTGTTGACAAGAAGTTAGGTCCAAACGGACAAGAGCAAAAGTTCCCGAGAGAAACGCTTGATTATCTTATACGACGTGCAGAACCATACGCGTCAGATGCTTTTGTTGGTGGGATTAACAATGCAATTCGAGGATATATTGAACTAAAAACTGGAAAGCAAGACTATAATATATATACTGATATGATTATACCTGCACCTGATGGAACTAAGTTAAGTCTAGAAGAGTTTAACGGCGATGATTTGCAAACTTCAATTTTTAATCCTAAATATAAATCTCAAATTATGCCAACTGCTGCAATGACAAAAATAAAAATCAATGAGGTTTTTCATTTTTCACCTCAAGCGGCGTATAGATTTTTTGACACAACATCAGCAATCAATTATTTGAATAATCAGTTTTCTTTTGAATCGTTTACTCCAGAGACTGTTTTTTATGTTCTTCCTGTTTTTGAGGATCTCCTAAGAGCTGGCCAATTAGATATTTCTAATAGAGTTAGAAGGAGCAACTACAGTTATAAGTTGCAAGGACAAGACTTGAGAATATTCCCGCAGCCGACGCAAAGTAATCCGCAAAATCTTTTTGTAAAGTTTTCTTTTCCTGCTGATCCTTTTAAACCTAATTTGCCTTTTGAAGACGAGTCTGTAGAAGGTGTTTCGAACCTTTCTAATGTTCCTTTTGGAAATATACAATATAACAAAATCAATCAAATGAGTAGACAGTGGATCAGACAATATACACTAGCACTTTGTCGCGAGACACTTGGGTTAGTTCGCAGCAAATTCACTTCAGTACCAATCCCGGGAAGTGACGTGCAAATGAATGGAACTGACTTGATTAGTCAAGGTCGTGAAGACAAACAAAGGCTTGCTGAGAGTTTAAGTGAAACCCTAGACAAGTTAACATATCAAAAGCTTCTAGAAAATGACGCTGCTCAAAGCGAGTCAATGATGAACATTCTCAAAAGAGTCCCAGTCCCTAACGGTAGAGCAATCATTATAGGATAAGAGAATATGCCAAGATTATTTTTAGGACAACGCGAAGCTGACTTTTTTGCTGACATTACGAAAGAGTTGATTAAAGACGTTGCAGGACAAAAGATTTATTACTACACAGTTAGAGCAGACTTGTCTGATATACATGATGTTTATGAAGAGTCTTTACATAAGATATTTAACCCACCTGTTGAAGTTGAATGTCTAGTTGAGTGGCAACCTTCTGAAGTTAAGACGACTCAGTTTGGACATGAACAAATCAAAACAATTTCTGCTTTCTTGCACAATAGAGACTTAATAGATAGAAATCTAGAAGTAAAACAAGGCGACTATATCTCTTATGGAGAATACTTCTTTGAGATAACATCAGTTATATTTGAAAAACTTATCTTTGGACAAGTTGAAAGAATAACATCAGTCAAATTAAATGCTAAGCAGGCCCGACTTGATCATATTGTTAAGTCTGTACTTGGACCTACATCTGAAGGGTATCTCGACAACAACGCAATACAAACAACGTTTGAGCAGCAACGAGGCAATAATGACGCTGACATCAGACAATTAAGAAAAGACGGAGTTCTAGAAGATCCAATATCTGGCGCTAAAAAAGTTGCTCCTGATGGTTCTAAAAAAAGCATTAACAATACTGGATCTTCTTTTTATGGAGATGAATAATGACAACAAGATTTGACAAGCAAAAAGAAGACAACGACTCGATTGTTCAAGGATACGAAAGTTCTAACGGGACAACTGACTATGTTATTCCTTCATGTGGTCTAGAAGACTTAGACTACGCAGTCTTCAATCTTTTCAACAGTCAAATTCCTCTTTTCTATGAGATTCAAGGTGAACAAAAAAGAGTCCCAGTCATATTTGCTACTGGTGAAAGATTTGCAATCTTAAGAAGAAACAAACCACTTACAGACAGAAGTGGTGCCCTTATTCTACCACTCATCTCTATTACAAGAACAGGTCTAGAACAAGTACCGCAAAAAGGTGTAGCAAACAATCAGATGTTTCCCGAGGTTATGGTTCGCAGAATACACGACAAGAACACAGAGTGGCGCCAGTTAAACAACTTCGAAGGGTTCCAACATATTGCCCACTCAAACATAGAAAGAAAAACGTCGTTTAATCTAGGGACACAGCTAGAAAAAAACATATACGAGACAATCGAAATACCCCCAGTTAGATATTTTGGTGCAACATACCAAGTAACCATATGGTCTTCTTTTACACAACAGATGAATGACATTATTACAGCAATAATGAGTGCATACACAATTAACCCTGGGCAACAGTTTAGAATTGAAAGTAAAAAGGGTTACTGGTTTCCTGCATTTATTGACTCGAGCTTTAGTCAAGATGCTAGTTATAACGATTTTACAAACGAAGAAAGATTCGTCAAATGCAGTATAACGCTTAACACAACAGGTTATATTCTTGCACCAGACGTCTTCAATGGTAAGTTAAGTCTTAAATCAATTGTAAGCGCACCTAATATTTCTTTTGATATTATGTCTGGTTATGAAGATTTAGCACCGCAAGCTAAAGGTATTGCTTCAAACGATCCTGACGCTAGAATACTTGATCATTTACAAAATGAAAAAGACGGAAACATTTCACAACAAGTCGGACTGCCTGCGTTTGCATCCCTTTCCTCTCTTCAAGAAGCAGATAAGAACAATGCTTTTATTGCTGGCAGCGAGAATTCCGAAGTCTATGAAGTCGTTGGTGAAAGAAGTACAGATGCATCAAGACTTAAAAAAATAATAATACGTGATGCTAAAGGAGAACTAGTTAATATAAAGGCTTCTATTTCGTCAAATGGAGAAACGTTATACGACCAAAAATATGCTGAAAAGATATTTAATATCTCAAATTCTAATAAATAGATTAATACACGCATAATTAGGTTATGTAAAATAATTTAGATATTAGGAGATACCACATGGCAGAGCAGACATTTAAGTCGCCAGGCTTCTTTGAACGTGAAATTGAAATCATTAAAAGACCTGTTGTTTCAAATAACGCGACACCAGTTGGTCTTGTAGGTCCTGCGAAAAAAGGTCCTGCGTTTGTACCAACAACAATATATAACCAAGACGAATTTATTCGCATTTTTGGAGAACCAGATCGCAGAATGCTTAGCGGTCACGCAGCAGCAGAATTCTTCCGCAATAACGGTCGAGCGCTAACCTTTTGTAGAACACTCGGCTCAGGCCACTGGGATGGCTCTGTTATTAAAAATGCAGGATTTAAGCTCACTCATACAGATGGCACTAATGTCGCAGGTGACGTCGGCGTAGGAAAACTTAAGGGTGCAGTTCATTTTATTGCTGCAAAACACGAAGTAGCAGCGTCTGAATTTCTTAGCCTAGGTTTGTTTAGTGATAACGATTCACATAATATAACACTTGATAATAACCTAGTTGATGGTTTAGCGGAAGATTTAAATCAAGATATTACACTTATCAGAGCAATGATTTTTACAAGAAAAGACTTTTCAGTTTTTATTGATGAAAACGATGCCGATGCTGGTTTTGCTGTTGATGACATTGCAACTATTGACGGCGCCGGGACTTTTAAGATTAAATTTAGCAATGGTACAGTTGCTGAAGACATCGTAAAAGTTGTTTCTTTAAACCCAGACAGAGATGACTACATTTCAAAGGTTTTAAACACAGATGCACTTTCTTTAGACAGTGAAAAGCATTACTTGTATGCACATTTTGCTGTTGATGATGATGTTGCATCCTCTGTGAACAAAGCAGTTTCAGTTCTTCACGGCGCCGCAGGATATGAAGATAAGTTTGGTAATTTCTCGAGTGCATTTATTGCTCCTGAAACTCCGAGTTTTATTTCACAACCTTTTGGTACAAAGGAGTATGATCTTTTTCACTTTGAGTCACTTGATGATGGCGCATATGCTAGCGACAAGTACAAGGTGTCTATTTCTAATTTGCGAGCTTCAACAGACCCTACAGATAAGTTTGGAACATTTAGCGTTGCGGTAAGAGATTTAAGAGATTCAGATGAATCACCTGTTGTTTACGAGTCTTACAATAATTGCTCTCTTAATCCAGACGCAGAAAACTTTGTTGGTCGTGTTATCGGTGATCAAAAAGTTTATTACTCATACAAGAACAGCGATGACAACGAAAAGAGACTCGTAAGAGAAGGTGCATTCGCAAACGTTTCAACACGAATTCGTGTCGTTGTATCTGGTGATGTTATGTTAGGTGAAGTACCTGAGACTGTTCTTCCTTTTGGTTTTAGAGGTGTTGAAGCCCTTCGTACAAACGTTGAAGCAAATGGATTAAACGATAACACTAATAACTTGACAGGCGTCGACGACGGCGGTTCACTCACTAACACACATCTAGAGCACTCTGTGCTTCCTCCACTGCCTTATAGATTTAAGGTTACCAAAGGATCAATTAAGACCAATGCTAGTTATGCACAGACATTTACTGGACAAGCTAGTGCGACCGAGTCTGTTGATTTAAATCTTTATTGGGGTTTGAACTCAAGAAGAGTTAAAGACATTGATAATCCAAACGGCGGGACTTATGAATTTAATGAGCTTTTATCTAACTACTTAAAGTTTATGGGCGCTGATTCCGCTGTTAAAACGTCTGGTACACTTTCAGATTCACACAACAATAATAAGTTCTCTTTGGCAAAGGTTTCTCTCAATAAACCTGATATGGATAGTGTATCTGGTACAGTAAACGACGTGTTTAAGGATGCAGTTTACATTAGAAATGCTGACCCTAGTTCGGAAATTTATGATGCAGCAACACATACAATTAATATGAGATTGCAGCAAGATGATATCAATAATAATGGCACCGATTTAGAAAAAGCTGTAACTGTTACATTGGCCAAGCTCTTAGCAGAGGATCCTGTTAAGTTTAATAAATACAGTTTAGCAGCTAAGTTTACTGCTCCTTTCTCAGGCGGTTTTGATGGTCTAAACATCTTCGACAGTGACTCTTATTACATGACTGACAAGGGTTCAGCAATCGCTGAAGGTGGTAAAGCTTCAAGCGACGGCTTCTTAAGTGCGATAAAAGGAACAGCAAATACTACAATTGGTGGTACTGTAGCAAAAGAAGCTTTGATGCAAGGTTTTGAGAATACAAACAACGTTGTTACTTCTTTTAAGAATGCAATTAGACTCATGACAGACGGGATGGTTGTTAATCATAACGTTCTTGTAGTTCCTGGCATTCGTGATGCATTCATAACAGACTTTGCAAAGCAGAGAGTTGAAGAATACGGAAAAGCAATCTACTTGATGGATATACCTTATTACGACAAAAACGCTACAAGAACATTTGTTAGCGAGAAGGGTGTAGCTTCAGCACGTGCAGACGTCGAAGAGACTTCATCTAGATTTGATTTGAGAGAGCTTAACTCTAGTTATGTTGCAGCATACTTCCCAGACTCAATGGTTTTAGACAGCGGTGATCCTGCTGAGGCTGCGATTTCTAGTCGTAGATCAATTAGAGTTCCAAGTTCTATTATTGCGTTAGGAGCTCTAGCTAAAACAGATAGCATTTCATCACCCTGGTTTGCTCCTGCTGGATTTTCTCGTGGAGCCCTAGATACAATTACATCTACATGTGTAAGATTAAACGCAGCAGATCGTGATACACTCTATGAGGCTAGAATTAATCCTATTGCAAATTTCCCAAATAAGCAGTTTGTTATCTTTGGACAAAAGACTTCACAAATGGCAAGAACTGCTCTCGATAGAGTAAATGTTCGAAGGCTAGTGCTTGAGGTTAAACGTGAAATTGAACAAAAAGCATTAGGCTTGCTTTTCGAGCAGAATAATTCATCTACTAGAAATAGATTTATAAGCGCTGCTGCAAACAGTTTGTCATCAATCCGCGCAGCCAATGGAATTGAAGATTTCCGAGTAATAATGGATGATACAAACAACACTTCAGAAGATGTTGATAACAATCGATTAAATGGTCGAATAGTTATCGTTCCAACAAGAGCAATTGAGTTTGTTGCGATTGATTTCGTAATTACCAATGCAGGCGTTGAGTTTCCCTAATATACAAGAATTAAGATTCAAGAATAGGAGATAATAGATATGGCTGGACAAGGCTCAGCAAGAGTATCACTCAAAGAATTAGATTTATCCCGAGTCAGAGAGCGCGAAGTGTTCCCTGTAGGTGTTCCAGCTGCTGTTATTGGGCAGGCAAAGCGCGGTCCTGCTTTCGTTCCAAAGACATTTGCGAACATGCAGCAGTTCGGTGAAGTCTTCGGTTCAATACAAGAAAGAAGCAAAGAGAGCAATGCAAATCGCTTTGGTCCTCTCGCACTAAACGAATGGATGCGCAATGCTCAAGCAGGCACATTCCTTAGAGTCCTAGGTGTTGGTGACAGTGAAGGTAGAATGAACAGTGACAAAACTGTTGCAGGTGCGGGTTTTGTTGTCGGTGACAAAATCACGCACGATGAAAACAACGATCTTCAAGAAAACTTGGATGCATTAATTAACAATGGAAACGAGGCAGGCGCTGCAGGTGCTGCTAGAACTCACTTCCTAGGCTGCTTTATGAGAGATGCAACAAGTAGCACATTCTTGCAAGATGCAGGTCTCGCTGGTTCGTCGACAACAGACGCTACAGCAAGGTTCTTATATAGTAATAATCCAAACGCAGGCCAAACCATAACACTAGTTTCAACAGACGGAACTTCTGTAACGTACGAATTTCAGCTGCTCGCCGACGTTGGTAATGTTCAAGCAGGAAATACTGCTGTTGTTATCGGTGCTAATGCTGACGATACCTATGCAGACTTTAAGTCTAAAGTAGAGGGAGGAGATCACAATGGCAAAATCACAGTTGCACAAACTGACAACGGCAACGATGTAGGTACTATATTTTTAACACAAGCTGATGGAGGAACTGGTGGTAACAGACAAGTTGTCTCTAATGTTACAAACATTTTTGTAGAAGACTTTGCAACAGCTACAGCACCTATAATACGTGGTTTATTAATGACACCTCGAGGTGTTGTGCCAGCACTTGATACAACTCACTCTGTGTATACTACAATTCCAGGATCATTCACAGTTCAAGAAGTAGGAAATGGAGCAGGTATTCATCCTTTTGGAGTCGACGTGACTGACCTTAAAGGTTATGAAGTAGGTGTTGTTAAAAGCGACCAGTCTTTTAAGCTTATATTGAATGGTTTTAATCCAAGAGTAGGTAAAGATTCAGAAGGATCACCTCAGGTCTTCTCTTGCTCTTTTAATCCTGAAGATGTCAATTACTTTGCAAACGTGTTGAATACAGATCCAACTCAAATAGAGAGTCGCGGTCACTACCTTCATATGCATTGGGATATTGATAAGTCAAAAGCAGTCCCTTCAGCTAGCGGAGTAGTAAGATCTGCTAGCTCTGGTTTTCCTGCAACTTTAGATAGAGCAGCTTTTTGCATGCATACTTCTGGAGATCCAAAAACAGCAACTTCTATAATTCCTGATTTTGAATCATATGATACAAGATTTAGAACAGCATGTTCTCCCTGGTTTGTTTCACAAGATTTTGGTGGTCTTAACAAGAAGCTGTTTAAACTTCATGCACTTGACGACGGTGAAACAGGAAATGATAGATTTAGAATTCAAATATCTAACATAGCAGCTCCTGTTTCAACAAGCGACTTCGGAACATTTGATTTAACTCTAGAGGATTTCTATAGTGATCCTATAAGTGGTGCAGCTTTAGTTGCTTGGAAAAGACTCACTTTAGATCCAAATAGCAAAAACTTTATTGGTAGAGTTATCGGTACAAAGCACATGTACTACGACTTTAATAGAGCATCAAGTAAGCAAAAGCTAGTTGAAGAAGGTGATTATGAAGTTCGTAACAAATATGTTCGAGTCGAATTATCTCCTGAGGTAGAGTTAGGTGAAGTTGATCGCACAACACTAGTTGCAGGATTTAGCGAGTATAGAACAATAAATTCAGCAGGCGCTGACATTTTGTCTGAAAGTGGTGACAATGGTTCAGGACAAAACTCAGCTTTGCCAGCAACTGCTCTCGATACCTTAGCTGTGCTTCCACTTCCACTTGTTAAAAACATTACTAGAACTAGCGGTTTAAACACAGAAGCTTCTGAGGTGATTTCTTGGGGAGTTAAGTTTGCAAAGCAAGAGAAAGAAAGCGAGCTAAACGATATTAGATTTAATCCTTCAATAAAGTCTTGGAGAATGTTTGTTCCAGATATGGCAGCAACTGGTGAAGCTGCTGCAAGCAAGTTATCAAGCGAGATCTTCTCTTTAGAAAAGATTGCTGTTGCTGATAAGTCAAATATTGACTGGTCAACTTCAGTTTATGCACGTGATAGTGTTGCACCTGGTTCTAAAGAATTTATTACTCTAAGCGATGCAGCTAGTGTTGGTAAAAACGTTAAGTTTCTTAAGTTCCGCTGCTTAATGCAGGGTGGTTTTGATGGATTAAACATTTTTGACAAGCAAAAAGCAGAATTAACAAATGTTGCTGCTTTCCGTGAAGCAAATGATGAGAC
>Ga0098046_1000688_pt1 | contig 11960 bp, 17 predicted proteins | sample 11BtaG_FD_77067 | JGI IMG/M metagenome (GOLD analysis project Ga0098046, IMG submission 77067) | Marine viral communities from the Subarctic Pacific Ocean - 11B_ETSP_OMZ_AT15265_CsCl metaG | ecosystem: Environmental > Aquatic > Marine > Oceanic | place: Pacific Ocean | collected 2015-01-16
AAGGTGCGCCACCTGTTTTTTGTGGGCCGCCTGAAAGATACCTGTTGCGTTTTTTTACATACCCTTTTCTTATTTTTCTTTGATAAGCTTCAAGTTCTTGAAGGATCATTTTCCTTATTAAGATTTTAATGTGGGGTTGTTTTTTGTCTTCTCTTAAGAACATTTGAGGCAACTCTATCTTTGCTTTTTTGTCTTTTATTGCTTTGTGTTCGTGGGGATCATCATCATAATGTCTTACAATGCCTAAATCAAGAAGAGTTTGAACTTTGTCTTTCCCGTTGGTAAAGTAAACGTCTTCAATCTTAAGATCGTTAGCAATCTTAAACAAGTCCTCATTGTCTTGACCAAACGCAGGCCGAGAGGTGACAATGATTACATCGTTGCCGGCAGCACGCTCTTGTTGGATAAGTTTTGCTGCTATTGGATCTAAACCCACCGGAACTTCCATTTCTTCTTCTTCGCTCCATTCTTTTTTTAAGATTGTTGAATCAAAGTCAAAACTTACTTTCATTTTGTTCTCTCGTGTGCGTGCAAGTGCGTGTATTTTGTTTTGGGTGGTTTTGTTTTTCTTTCTTACGTGCGTGCGTGCGCTTTTGTTTTGCGTAATTTTGTTTTAGGCTAGTAAGTTCGAATAGGCTTAAGTGTTTGCCTTTTAAAGTCCAAAGAAACCAATCCTTCAATTTTTGGGTGCGGACAAGCGGCTTTTCCGGTTCGGCCGAAGGCTGATTGCTTTATTAGCTGCATTTTCTTTAAAGGAGAAGAACCAGGGGCAAATTTAATCTTGATTAAGGTTCTTTCTTTTGTCTTTGTTCGTTGAAGAGCGAAATTTTGGCCTGGAATGATAGAAACAACGGTAACATCTTTGATTGAGCGAAGATCATTAACGATTTCAGACTTATTTCGGCTACGATCTGTGACCATGCTTACAGTGACTTCGTAAATGTAGCCTTTTGTTGAGCCTTTTGCTTCTTTTAGGAGGTCTTCGGAAGGATTTTCGGTGATTTCAACAACCAAATCGCCATTTCCTTTGATGACCCTATGAAAATGCTCTTTTGGAATGAAAAGCTTGTCGCCTTCTTGAAGATCAATGGGAAGTTCGTTGTCGTACTGGAACTTCCAGCCGTTTGCTTCAAGAACTTCAACCAATCTGTGATCACGGTCACGGTGCCACTCCAACTGGCTTTCGTTTATAACGTTGGCGTGAAAGAACCTTAACTTTTTATTCTCGTTTATTTGTATTTCTTTGTAAGGTTTGCTCATGCTCTTATCCTTTTATGTGCTTTTGAAGCTCTTCTTTGATCATACTCTCAACAACTTCCTTGGTGCTGGGGTTTTTGCTTGGTTTCATAAAATCTAAAAGTTTGCTTACTTCACCAATATTGTCTTTTAGTTTATTGTATTTAGCTGCATATTGTTTTTTGCCTAGGATTCCAAAAAGAAGCTTGATACTCCCATCAAAAGTCTTGTTTTTCATTACCGCTTCGGTTCCTTGCAGTAGCCCCATGCCTTTTTGAAGCTGGCTGAAAGTTTCTGGATCTAGATTTTTAAGGCCTTCTATCTCTTTCTTCTCGCTGCTATCAAGAGTTGCATTCATCCGATCCATTGTTTCTGGCCTATCCCCGAATAGGCTTTTAACTCGTGTGCGACTAACCGCCAAATCTCTAAGTTTCTGAAGTTTTGGAAGAACTTTTGTCATAAACTTTGCTGATTTCTCACTTTTAGCAATTAACGCTGCGGTCTTGCCAGCCTTTCCTGTCATTGCGGCCTCGTGTATAATTGGCAAGCAACCTATTAAGTTGACAGTGGCATCAAACAGATCTCCTTTTAGTTTTCCTTTATCAGGCCCGGCTGCATGTACCCCCATTTGAAGAAGGTTCACTATAAGAGCTGTTAGCGAAGCAACATAGCCAGGGGGCCCCGGAGATAAAGATGAAACATCTGCAATGTTTTCAATCGTTTGCAAGTGCTGTTCAAATTTTTCTAAGGCAGAGCCGTCTTCGGTTTCATCATCGTCATCGGTGCCTTCGCCGGGACCATCATCTTCGCCGCCTTCGGTTTCATCATCGTCATCGGTGCCTTCACCGGAACCACCGCCTTTGCCGCCTTCGCCGCCGCCGGTGGGCGGTAGGGAAACGGGAGGGCGAACAGTTGTACCTTTTGGCTTTGCTTTGTCTGCGGCGGCGGCGCCAACACCGTGCTTGGCGAATACAGCATCGATTGCTTGATTGTCGCTGCCGTCAACACCCTCAAGGTCTTTCAAGATTGCCTTAAGCTTATTTTCTGAAGAGCCTGGAATAAAGCCCGCCAGGTCAGCAGGCAAGTTTATTTTTTCAAGTTTGTCAAAAACCCCTCCACAACCAAGTCTGCCCTTTCTCTGCCAACAATTTCAACCAATCGCTGGTAATCTGAGCTTTGTTTCATTTCGTTAATTAAAACAACTTTTTTATATTCTTCAGCTATTACTTGTTTTAGTTTGCTTTCTGTAATTTTCATTTTATATCCCTTTTTGCATTCTTCTCTGGCTTACGTCAAGCCACCTTCTTCCAGTTTTAGACTTGAAAAAAGATTGTAATTTTCCTAATGGTCCGGAGCCGTGAGAGCGATAGCCCTTTAAATTAGGCAGGTATCTATCGTACAACTCGCCGTCAAGGTTGCCAAAGAAGCCATCGTGTTCTAAAAAGCCAATTTTATTGCCTTGCTTGTCTAAGATATCATATGTTGTATCTTTATAGCCCGCCATTTCATCATAAGGATCGTCTGGATTTTCTGGACGGACGGCCTCGCCGGTTTTAACAACCTGAACCCCTCGGGCTAGTGGGTGTTTATACGTCTTCTCTATCTCTTCTTTGATAACTTGTATTAGGTATTGTTTTGTAATTTTCATTTTATATCCCTTTATTTCTTACCAGTATGCACCACTAACATTCTTGCCGAAATGCTTGTGTGCTCGACAGGCCCAGTAGCCAGGCTTTGTTTTATCTTTCTTTTCGGCGCATTTATGACGTGCGGCAAAAGACTTTCTTGCTTTTGGATCATTCCAGTTGCCTTTCATCTCTTTGGAGCCATAGTTAACTTTTATTACTTTGCCGTTCTTGTTTCTAACGTAAACCTTGTATTTTTTAACATCGCCCTTTGTTGGCTTTCCAAGGCTGACTTCCTTGCCTTTGTATTTGGCCTCGTCAAGGTCTTCTTCTTCAGGCATTGGCTTGTCTAGTGGGACCGTCGCTCCTTCATAGACACCAAACTTGCCCAGATCGCCTTCTAGAAGTTCCTCTTCATCCTCTGTAAGCGCTTCGTAAAGACCAAGTGAGTGAAGGGTGCGGGCTTCTTCTAGAAGCCGTGTGAAGGCGTCTGAGAAGGGCCTGTATACGGTCTCTGTGATAGGTATTTGGTTGTCTAAATGGTATTGCATTCCTTCTGAGATGTTTGTTGATTGAAAGATTTGCATTACTTCTTGTAAGATTTGATCTTGAATGTTTTCCATTGATTCGTTTTTCCTTTTTGAGCCTTTCTTGCCCCACTTCTTTCCTCTGCCTTTTGATTTACAAGCAGAAGGGGTTGGGCGGCAAGCAGGGTATTTTGATCTTTTCTCGCCTTTCTTGCGACCACAGGTTTTATAGCCGCCTTTGCCGTCAGGGGCATTGCAATCAACCCAGCCACCTGAACTTCCTTTGGCGCCCTTTCGTTTAAACCAATCGCCAAGGTTTGATTCGGATGAAGGCTTCTTTGTTAGTTTGCGCTTTTTGCGCTTTTTCTCTTCAAGCTTTTCTTCATCTTCTTCGGCTAAGATTTCTTGAAGTTCTTCTTCATCAAGGGCCAACTCTTCGTTGGTTGACTTGCCCCAGTTCTTGGCGCCAACTTTGCGGCACTTAACCAAAGCACCGGAAGCATAAGCAGAGGGCCATACTTTGTATCGGCTTTTAACTTTGTAATAACAAGCATCTTTTTTACCAGATGACTTTTTCTTCTTTTTTCTTTTCTTTTTGCGCTCTTCTAGAACTTCTTCTAGAACTTCTTCAACCATTAGAGCAAGTTGATCTTGGGTCATTTATTTTACCTTTTTTAGAGAACTAACATAAATAGTTAACAAAATATAAAAAAGGCGGGAAAAAATCCCGCCTTTCTCTAAAAAAGTATTATTTAAGCAACTGGAATCTGCGTTGCCCCAGCACTTGGGTCAACTTTTTGAACTTGAACCCGGAGCACACCATCTTCGTATGATGCTGATACGTGCTCTTCTGTTGTCCCTGGCCGCACTTTAAAGTTATTTGAAAACTTTCGCACGCCAAACTGAAGTTCTGACTCACAGTTAATCTTAAGGGAGCGATTATCCAAGGAAACATTAATGTTTTCTTTTTTTACTCCCGGGATTGGAACAACAATGGTAAAGTGCTCATCGCTGTCTTGAACATCATAGCACTTTGCTGGTGCTGTGATTGCCGGCAGGCCGTCGACTTGGTTAAGGATTGAACCAAAAAGCCGGTCGTATGTGGTTGGTCTGCGGTATAGGCTGTATCTAAGTGTCATGTTTTTCTCCTTTTGTTAGTTAGCCCTTTAAGAGGGTCTTTTTAGATTCAAAGATTTTTTGTTCAACGATTGCTGGTTCTCCAACAACATTGATGGGTGAATGTCCGTTCATGTGGATTGTTGAAAAGCGATGTTGATTTGAGATTTCGCCTGGCCAAGAACCCTTGGACTCGTTTAAACTTCGTTTAAGATTAATGTTCTCTGCAACAAGAGATACTGATTCAGGATTAACAAAAACTTCAGTCAGGCTGAAGTTCTGTCCTGCCTTCTCCACTCTCGTTAGCTTCACTAAGTTGTTCATTTGTTTCCTCCGTATTTGTTGTGTTGTTTTGAGTGATGTTATCATAGCCTTCAAGCATTGCGTAGATTTCTGAAAGGCCTGTATCTAGATTGAAAAGAGCCTCTCTTGCTTCTTGGATGTACGCTCTGGCCCTTCTCGGGCTTTCTCCTTGAAGACTTTCGCTGATTGAGCGCATGTGCTGTTCTAGTTCATCTACGTTCAGCCTTCTTCTAAGGTGCTGATCAAGTTCCTCAAAGATTTCTTCTAGTTCGATTGAATATTGTAAGTTTACTCTCATAGTTTCTCCATTAAAAAAACCATGGTCGATTGACCATGGTTAAATTTTAGACGCCGAAGTTGCTTTGTCAAGTACTATCCGGCCAAATCAAAGCCGATTTTAATAAGAATACCTGTTATTGCGGATGTCACAACCCATAGAAACCTTGTTATGCTTGACTTAAAGTCTTTTAAATCTTCGATTTCTGCTTCTTGGTATCTTACTCTTGCGTAAAGACCTTCGTCTGGATTGTAGATTGCTCTACGTATATCAGACATTTTCTCATTCATCTCTAACTGAGTTTCTTTAATCGCTTCAACTGAATCAGTTATGCGATCTATTTTACCTTCTAGTTTTGCCACCGTTACCTCAAATTGCCCCTGCACCATGCATGAAGCCCTCCTTAAATTTTTCTATAACATTATAATTAGTTTGTCAGCATCGTTTTTCCGTGAAATATCTAATTTTGATAACTTACTTTCTTCTTTATCTAAGTCGTCTGCACGGAAAGCAACGTTGAACGTAAAAGAGTCTCCATGGTTTTTAATATGGAACTTTGCGTCTGCCCTAAATGCCAAGTCCTTAAAATAAGGAATGGGCAATTGGAGCCGGTCAGAAAGTCTATACAAGCCAAGGTCGTTAATTTGAATTAAGTCATCGCCTTTTGTGTTGTAGTACTGCTGCAAAATGGCTGGTGATAGAGTTATTCTGTGCTCTTTTCCATCACCAAACCAAGATTTCTGTATTTTTTCGAGCATCTGCTTATGGCCCTGCTCTTTGTAAAGTCCAACAATTATTTGCTCTCGATCTCCTCTTCTTTTCAAGATGTTGCTTGATCCTGTTGGTGGTTTGAGATCTTTCAAAAAAGGTTGGATGTACTTTTCAAAGAACCGGTCCATGTATTTTTTATTTTCTTTGCTCTTGCCTTTGTTGAAGTTTGAATTATGAATCACCCATCTTTTTCTTTCTGTATCATACCCAACTGTTAATTGGCCAAACTCTGAGTCTATTGTTGTTTTTACTTCAATTCCAATAGGATCTTTATGTCCTGGGACTTCAATTACAATATCTGACTTTGTTCGGTCGTTCTTTGCTGTTCCATCTTGAACAAGGTACTTTGAGAAGTAAGATTCAATCTTGTCTTCTACGGCGTATCCTGTTTCGGTGGAGCGTTTATCTTCAGTTAGTAGTTTACGAAAAATAGGGTGAAGCATACTTAGTCCTCTACAATTGCATAGTCTGTAGTAATTAGTGTGCTAGCAACAGAAACAGCATTTAGCACAGCGTTTTTCGTGACTCGGACTGGATCTAAGATCCCTGCTTCAAATGCATCAACCACTTCTTCTTTTGTGAAGTTCCATACAACATTATCCTCATAGAGTTGTTGCGAAATCAAATCAAAAGATTCGCCGGCATTATCGCACATAATTTGTAGCGGGGCCTTGAACGCCTCTCTCATAATGGGGATAGCGGTTCTTTGATCTGCGTGGCCGTCATCCCAGTCAGAAGTAAGTTGAGGTAGTTGCTTTCCAATTCGAAGCAGCGTTGAGCCGCCGCCAGCAAGGATGCCTTCTGCTTGTGCTGAATTAACTGCTTCAAGCGCATCTTCAATGCGGTGCTTCTTTTCTACCATCTCCACTTCTGTTGAAGCACCAACACGAATAATAGCAACGCCAGAAGCAAGGCGAGTAATTCTTTCCTGGATTCTTTCACAAAGAACCATGTCATCGCATAGTGCAATCTCAGCTTTAAGTGAGTCAATTCTTTCTTGAACATTATCTAAGTCTCCTCTACCGCCAACAACAATAGTTTGCGAGCGGCCAATGTTGATAGATTTGCAAAGACCTAAATCTTTTAGTTTAAGATCTTTCACAAACACACCGCTATCTACCGAGGCAAGAGTTGCCCCTGTTGATGTTGCAAGGTCCTTAAGAATACTTTTTCTCTCCTCGCCGTATCTTGGTGCTTTCACGGCAGCAACTTTCATTGTGCCTCGCTGCGAATTCATAATCAAGGCCGCCAAAGCTTGTCCCTCGATTTGGTCGGCAACAATAACTAGTGGGCGACCTTCTCTTGCGACAACTTCCAACACCGGGAAGATTTGCTCAACTGCCTCAATCTTTTCATCTGCAACAAGCACAAGGGCATTCTCGTAGTTGCAAGTACCTGCTCTCTCGTTTGTGATAAATGCAGGTGAAACAAAGCCAGAGTCAAACCGGAAGCCTTCCAGAATGTCGACAGTTGTATCAACTGAGCGGGCTTCTTCAATTTGGACCGAGCCGTCGTTCCCTGCCTTGTCGACAGCAGTTGCAACAATGTTCCCAATAACCTCATCGTTGTTTGCTGAGATTGTTGCAATATGCTTTACGTCTTCAAGATCATTTACCGGCCTCTTTGCCTTGTCTAGTTCTTGCACAACAATCTCTGCTACCTGGTCGAGGCCACGCTTAATTTCAATTGGAGCGGCCCCAGCAAGGACGTGGCGGCGTGCTTGTTGGTAGATAGCGTTGGCTAGCACGGTTGTTGTTGTGGTCCCGTCACCGGCATTCTGTGCGGTTTTACGGGCTGCTTGCTTTACGATTTGTGCTGCTGAGTTTTGGAAAGGCTCCTCAAACTCAACAAACTCTGAAATAGTCACGCCATCTTTTGTGATGATGGGCGGTGCATCCTTCTTGTGGAGGATAACGTTTCGACCTCTTGGGCCAAGTGTTGTTTGAACATTTTCAGAAAGAGTTTGAACTGCCTCTGAAATCGAGTTAGATAGGTCTTGTTTGCTTTGATACTTTTTCATTTTTCTCCTTAAACAATCTCGTCGGCAATCCCATACTCAACAGCCTTTTCTGCTGAAATGTAATGGTTTGCGTTTGATTTAAACATTTTCTTGATTCTTGCAACAGACAAGTTTGAGTTATCTGCAACACACTTAACATACATATCTTGAAGAACCTTTACTTCTTCAAGTTCATTTTCCATGTTGAACACAGAGCCCATTGTCCCTGCGGATGCTTGGTGCAGCATAAGCCGGCAGTTTCTAGAAACTCTGCGCTTACCCTTTGTGCCGGCAGCAAGAACTGCAACTCCGGCTGACATAACTTTTCCAATGCCGGTTGTTTGAATATCAATACCATCCGCCTGGGCCATTCTCATCATATCATAAATGGCGAACATCTCAAGAACTTCACCGCCATAGGTTGATACAATCATCTTGATGTCTTGATCTGGTTGCTCTAAGTGTTCGTCTTCTTCAAGATCTTCAATTGTATAAAGTTCGGGTGCGTTCTTCCAAAGATAATAAATACCAGAAGTGATGTCTGCGCTCTTCTCTTCATTGATCTCGCCAAAGACAGCCACAGTTCGTAGGCTCTTCTCTGAATCTCCTTGAGGAATTGAAAAGTGAATTGTTGAAGGGGCCTCATCGTCGCCTTCCTCTTCCTTCTTTCCTGCTTCCTCTTCCATCTCGTTTAGCTTGTAATCTGTCATTTTAAACCTCATTTGTTAATTTCGCTAAAGGCTTCGCCTAGTTTACCAGAAATCTTGTCTGAAGGCAATGCTTTTTTAAACACCGCAGGAACTACTGTATTAGCTCTCACAAAAGAAGTTCCCTCCCACTCTAAGAATAATCTGTTAAACTTATTTTCTATAACTTTAATTTGTTCTTCATCTGCATTTGATTCTTTTGCAATCTCCAAGATCATGTCTCTTACTTCTTTTGCGTCCCTGCAAAACCCTCTAATCATTGTAATGCAACAAGCAAAACAATAAAGAAGGAAACTGTAGGACTGTGTGTAGTTCAACACGCTTGACATGATTCTATGTGAGAATACTCCCAAAAAGAAAATCAATACAATGCTCCATGCTTCCATTTATCCTCCATAAAGAAAAAGACCGCACTAAGGCGGTCTTTTAAGTGTAAACACTTATTTGGTTAAGTCAAATCTTATCCAAGTTTTGCTGCGATTTTTGCAGCGAGAGCCTCTGCAAGTTGCTCTTGCTTCGACTCCTTAAGAAGTCGCTGTGCAACTCTGCGTGAAACTTCTTTTACCATGGCGCCTGTATCAACAACTTGAACTGACTCGTTAAGCTCTTCGTACATGCCTTCTTCCATGTCCTCGGCTGCTTCATCTACGGTGATTTCTGCATCGGGGGCGCCTTTGATAGCGTCAATAAGTGCCATAAGGGCATCTTTAATAGCACCTTCGCCTTCTGCGTCGGCTCCCATCTCAGGCATCTCGTCGTCGCCCATTGGCTCATCAGCGGGCATATCATCAGCGGGCATATCATCAGCGGGCTCATCAGCCTCGGCCATCATCTCTTCCTCCTCCATGCAGTGTGCTTCTCCCATGGGATCTTTCTTTTCTGCCATATTCTCGCCTTCTTCCATTTTCTCTTCTTCAAGCTCTGCTTCAGCAAGGAAGTTCTCGGTAAGGGGTGCGATTGCAGCAAGTTTCATAAACTTGCGAATGTTTCCCTCTGAAAGTAGTGTTTTCTTTGCCATGTTATTTTAACTCCTTTGAAATAAAAAATAAGTGTTTGTTATAAATAGTACAATAAAAAGTAAAAGTTTATTTTTTGCTATCAGTTATAAATAGTATGTTATTTATAAAAATCACAAGTCGGGCATCTCTATTTCAATAATGTCGAAAATAGATCCAATTTCTTCTTCTGAAAGCGAAAAGTTTTCTCTTACTTTCTTTGCTTTCTCTCTTTCTTTTTTAAGTTTCTTTTCTCGATTCTTTGAAAGATTACCATTGTCCTTTTTGTATTCTTCAATAAGTTTCTCGATCAAAGGCGTTTGCTTTACAAACTGAAGAACAACCCAACGCAGAAACCTTCCCTGGCCAATGCCTTCGTATTTTAATCTTATACGAAAGTCAGCGTGAAGTTTTTCTCCAATTGAAAAAGTTAAGTTCTTCCAAGTGGGCTCGTATTTAACTATGTTGGGTTGTTCTTCTTCGCTCATCGTCGCAAAATGTGTGTGCTTGATTCAACAGAAGCGGCGTGAGATTGAAGAATGAATCTTGCTTTGCTTCTAAGTTCTGGAATGTCTCTTGCCCCAGAGTAAGATAAGCCTGATCTTACACCTGTAAGTAGTTCTTCAACAACATTCTTAACCGGTCCTTTGCAGGGGATTGTTGTTGAGACGCCTTCAAGAGAAGAGGCTTTGCCCCGCCACGCTTTTTGCGCTTCGGCGGATGCCATGCCACGATAAGCCTTAAAACAGCGGCCATCACGATCACGGAAAGTTTCGCTTGGGGTTTCCTCTGTTCCAGCAAGAAGGGAGCCAAGCATTACCGCATCAGCACCAGCAGCAAGAGCCTTTACAATATCGCCGGAGTTTTTAATGCCGCCATCGGCAATAAGAATGGCATCACGGTCTGTTTGGCCACAATCAATAACAGATTGCAATGTTGGGATGCCGTGCCCTGTTTGGATTCTTGTTGAGCAGATAGAGCCTCCACCAATACCAACACGAATAGAATCTGCACCCCAATCTGCCAGGCGGTTGAAACCATCAAGCGTTGCAACATTTCCTGCCATAATGCTTGCCTTACCTCGCAGTTTGTCGTCGAGCCGACGAAGTGCTTCCTTCATCAAGGAGTGATCTCCGTGAGCAACATCAACACAAATAACATCTGCGCCGGCTTTAAAGCACTCATAAGCACGCTCAACAAAGTCTCCACTTACCCCAACTGCTGCCCCAACAAGAGCAGCGGAGTTGTCATTAAAGGTTTTCTCAATTTGCTCTACTTGCTCTTTAATGGAGTTGTAGCGGTGAATAACAGCCATTCCCCCAAGAGAAGACATCGTGCTAGCCATTTCCCACTCGCTTACTGTATCCATCGGAGAAGCAATAATAGGAATGTCAAGACCGAAATGTGGATCTAGTGGTGTTTTTAGACTTACTTCTTTTCTTGATGTAATGTCGGAGTATTGTGGCTCCAATAGAACATCGCCAAATGTGATTGTTTGCTTATACATTTTCTTCCTCCTTTTGAATAAGTCTCTCTAAATACCACTGGGCTTTCTTGAGATCTTCCAGCCCTCCTTTTGATTTGTATCTTGAAACATACTTGATTACGTTCCCTTGACTAAAATCCATCTCCCAACTCTCAATGTAATCAATGGTCTCAATACCTTCATTGTAGTGTTCTGGATGATCAACTGCTTCTTTGCAGTTTGGCGTGTCTACGTGTTGCTCATAAATCATTCTTTCAACTGAATCATTTAAGTCGTCCAGGTAAACAGAAGCCTTGGTGTTTTTCGCATAGGAACTTGCTGTTGCTTCGTGAAAACGTTTTAGGGTGCTTTTGCTCATTCTCTCTCCATTGATGTTACGATTGGTCCGCAGAGCAGCCTTTGTCCGCTGTGCCCTCCCCTAAAAACAACAACTGCCGAAGGGAAAGGCGCAGGGTCTGTTGTGTTGCCGCCGCCAAACTTTAACCGACCACGAACAAAACGAATCTCGCTTGAATGCATAACGTATTCGTGCCAGTAGTTTGTATCTGGCCTTGCTGGAATAAGCATCACAACAGTGGTGTTGTGATCTTTGCTTTCTTCGTATGCTTTGCGAACCCAGTTTTTCAACTGCCGCCCATAAGGGGGATTAACATAGCACACTTCGCCTTTCCAAGATTGGGCAAGTGCGTCTTGTGCTTCTGTGAAAAACTTTGTGCAAAGAGCGTTGGTGCCATCTGTTGCAGGATCGAGCGTAAAGTTGAACTCTTTATTTAGTTTATTAAAGAACTCTTTTGGTGTTTGCCAGTCCATTTTCTTTGATGACATCATTGTGCTCATTGTTTGTTTATTCATCTCGAACACCTGTTGAGCCAAAGCCGCCGTCCCCTCGGTCGCTTTCATTAAGGTCTTCCACAAAGA
>Ga0098046_1000692_pt1 | contig 11919 bp, 17 predicted proteins | sample 11BtaG_FD_77067 | JGI IMG/M metagenome (GOLD analysis project Ga0098046, IMG submission 77067) | Marine viral communities from the Subarctic Pacific Ocean - 11B_ETSP_OMZ_AT15265_CsCl metaG | ecosystem: Environmental > Aquatic > Marine > Oceanic | place: Pacific Ocean | collected 2015-01-16
TACAGCAAAATCCAGAAGCAGTAGAAAAAATAGCAGATGCTATTGTAAAAAATATAACTGCTGATCCAAAAGCAATGTCACAGGCAGACAGAGATGCACTATTGCGTTCACAATCGCCGATCATGTCTGCAATTAAAGATACATGGGAATTTATTTCAACCACTGACAAGCAACCATCACAGGCAGAAATTAACAAACGTGTTAGCGATGCTTTAGATGCAGCAGGGCAACGTGCAGGCGGCAAAGCCACACAGGATATACTTAACAAGTACAAGCCCGGAACAGTTGATCCTAGTTTACAAAAAGCGGCAGATGCAGAACGTGCCGAACATGAAAAACTTATTAGTACTATTATAAATCGTGATGATAGCGCAGGTGCTGTTAGTAAAAGTGAACCTGCTCCGGATATTATTACTAAACGTGATGGCAGTAGTGCAGGCACAGTATCTAAAGTAGAACCAAACTTAAACATAATTGATAGAGTACCTCCAACAACTAAAACTGATACAGATCCGGCTCCTAAAGTAATTGGCAGAACAACTCCAACAACTAAAACTGATACAGATCCGGCTCCTAAAGTAATTGGCAGAACTGACCCATCTGCTATTGCAGGTACTGATACACCCCCAAAAGTGATTGACAAAGACAAAGACGGTGTTGTAACAGTGCCAGGCACAGCAACTAAGCCAGGTACAGTAACTAAGCCGATTACAACACCCAATGTAGTTCCTAGAACTGTAGCACCTAGTGTGGCTAAACCAGTTGCACAGGTGGGAATAGCATCTGCAGGTGCTGCTATAGCCGGAATGACAGCAGATGAAATTAGAAAAGCTGCTGCAGGTATAAACAATAACAAGACGAGAGATTATCTTTATAAAGGAAAAAAAGATATTCCTCTTAGTAAGGTCGTTAAAATAGGAAAAACAAAGTAATGGCATTTGATTTTATACAACAAGAATTGTTTGAAGCACGATATATTAAAAATGCAAGTAATGCTACTGGCAGAGATATGTCTGATATTGGCGAAAGTTTTTTCGAGCAAATATTAATGCTACAACAAATGCGTAATGAAAATCCAGCATTTGCTAAAAAGTATGCACAAGAAACATTAAAGTATATGAATTTTAACAGTATTAAGCCAGGCGCAACTGACTTACATAATCTTGCAAGTATTATTAATAATCCTTCAAAGTATCCAGGAGTTACAAGTTCAGGTAAAGTAAACTTTGACGAATTAGGATTTAAGAGATTTCTAAGAGATATTGCACAAGGAAAAAGCAATACATCAACTGATAGATCTTTTCTTATGCGCCAACAAAAAAATCTAGGCATCAGCAGTAGTTTCTTAAAACAAGCAAGACGAGTAAGTTCAGATTACAGTAGAGCTACGCCATCTGAACGTGCAGCATTAAGTGCTAGAATGGTAAACAGTCAAAAACAGGACGGTAAGTTTCGTAGTGATATTAGTAGCAAATACATGGGCACTATCAAAGATAAAAAACTTATTCCTACTGATAAAAAAGGTTTACCAAAATGGGCTAAAGCAGCAGCAGGGTTTGCAGCAGGATATGCCGCCGGCGGTTTTCTTACCTAATTACATAAATACACATAAGCAAGTAATCTTGCAATTTAGATAGGAGAATATAATGGCTACAGTAACTCGTGTACATGGTAATGCATTAGCGCATGGCAATGCACCAACAGGTAGTAACATCACAGCAGACGAACTAGTTATTCTTAATGGTCCAGCAATGGATTTCTTTAAGATTATCCAGCAAGACGTTTCAGGCGATGTAAACGACATTCGTAATGAGTGTGAAACAGGCGAATCAGTTGAAGCAATGCTTCGTGAAGTCGCAACAAAAGGTAACATTGAAATGTACCAGGTAGAGGCAGACACAACAGGTCAAATTTCTGTTGCAGTATACCCTCAAGGTGCATGGACAACATCAACACTGCAAGCAGCACTTCGTGCATTGGGCACAACTGTTGGCGGAAACAGCGTAGACGTTAGTGGTTCAACAGTAACCTCAAGCGGTCTAGAGTTTGTCTAAGATATAATATAACACAAAGGAAACAATAAAATGGCTGTAAATACAGATCACACAGGCTCAACACAGGTGTTTAATGCACATGGTAAAGCCCTAGCAATTACAAAATTAGCAAAAACAAATATGACACAAGCAGAACTAACTGCTGCAATTCAGTTTATTCAGAAAACAGCAACAGTAGTTGGTATTGCAGACGATACAACTGGTGGTTTTAACACTGGTGCATCTGACGCAGTACACGTGCTAAGTGAAGGCGTTGCTCCAGTCGCAGGTGCAAACTTTGGCGAAGGCACAACAGGTGTCACTGCAAGTGTAGTAGCATACTTCCAAGCAGACTAATAAAAATTTTTAACAGATAAAGGAATAAGAAAATGGCAGGCGTAACAAGAGCACACCCAGCAGTAGCAAACCTAATCGGCGAACACCGTATGGCTGGTAAAGAAATCACAATGTTAGCAATCGACTTTAACGTTGATGCAGACGGATCAGCAGTAGCAATGGCTGCAGCACTAGACACTATCCAGCGTTATGGTAACATCCTACTAGCAGGTGCAGTATATGGAACAGGTCAGCAAATTGACGTTATCCTAGAAGGCGATCTTTCAGGCAGTGACTTCAAGAGTGCAGACACAACAGTTGAAGGCACAGTTGCAGCAGCAATGGCAGAAGACCTACTAAACCTAGGTACAATTGATGGCGTTAACTTTGCGACAGGCACACCAGCAGTCACAGTTAAGTCAACACTACAGTTTGCATAAACTATAAAATAATAACAAAAGAAGCAGTGTTTTTTAGCACTGCTTTTTTTATGAGTTAAATACTGTTATAATGAAACATTGTAATGCAGTATATCAAGACATTGAAGGCATACATTCCGTAGAACTAAACAAACTTAGTCCGATGACATGGAAAGATGATCAGCGTTGGTATTGGCGCGACATGCCTCGTATAATAGACAATGGACTGTGGTATCCGTTACTATATTACAAAGTAACTCCTGAATGGTGGAATGGTGGCTTTGAAGAACAAAAAGGCGCGTATCCAAGTTGGGAAAAGATAAACCCGCCCACAGTATGCGAAGATGGAATGATATGGGCATTAAAGATGGGTACTAATAGATTACAAGCTCTAAAGTTTATGGGATACACTAGTGTTGACGCTATATGTTTTGATAATAGTAATGATCTTATACAAGTTGGACTTATGCTTAGAGACGAGGATCCATTGAATGATAAAGTTTGATTGTGCAAGTGCAGCTTGGGGTGTTAGTTTTGTAGATATTACTGCCACTGGAATCACAAGAGGAAACTCCAGAGAAAGAAATCAACAGCGTAATTGGGAAACAGTATTACAAACAGTGGGATTAATATCTCAGCCAATTGTAATACAAGAACCAGACATGCTTTCATATATGAATACAGAAAATTTTAAAGTACAACAATTATACAGTGTGCTAGGCAAACAACACAGGTTTAATCTAGAGTTTATGAACCCAAATTTAAATGTGTGGATGTTTGCTATAGGAAGTGAACATGCTGATGTGTTTGGTGAAAAATGTGAAAGGTTAAATGCAGTGTTTGATTTAATACCTATAATACCTAATTTAGATGAAACTATTGTACTAAATCCCAGCGTATTTCACACTATAGATCCAGAATTAATTAACATACAGTTTTTCCCTGCAAGTAGCAATGTATAAATAATTACGATGCTAGAACAATAGGCACACACTAAACAAAAGACAAATTGGCTCATACAGAACACATAGTAATATCTAGTCATCACCTTAAAGATAGGTGCAAGTAATGTCGGGAATAGAAAAAGAGTCTCTTGAAGCACACGTAGATATGTGCGGCGAAAGGTATAATAATTTGCAGAAAGAAGTTTCTGGCATGGGGAAGCGCATGGATAAAATGGAATCTATGCTTACTGAAATGCGTGACATTATACAAAAATTTCAAACTGATCGTAATAGGCAGTTAATGAGCTGGGGCGTAGGCATTATAGGTGCGCTAGTTGCAGCATGTGGAAGTTTACTTTTCTTACTTCTTAGTTCTTAATAAATACATACATGTTATTAAGTAACCTTTTTGAATCATCAATAGTAGAAGGCATGGCGTGGGCTAAACGCGGCAACAAGGTTGTGCGTAAGTTTCGTTGTACCAGTGGCAAGCGTAAGAGCAGAATTGTAAGCAGTCCTGCTCAGTGTTTTGCAGCACCTGATATTAAAAAGCGTATTAAATTAAAAATGACCAAAGCAAGACTAGGCGCACGTATGGCACGTAAAGCAAAGAAAACTAAACGTGTTAATCCTGCTAGTCGTAGAATTGCAGCATTAAATAAGGCAAGCAGATGAAAATTTTAGAAGTACTACAGCCAATCCAAGAAAAGCATATCGGCGAAAGTGTCATGATTAACGAAGCACCTTATGTACTTAAAGATATCCAAGGTTTTACTGTTACACTTGCAGATCCAAACGATCCTCGTATTACTACACGGATGAATCTAAGTGATAAGAAAATTGATATGACTGGAGTTAATTCGCAAGGTCAGCCTATGATAACTGTAACTGATGAATTATCGCCTGCTGAAAGAGCTCAAATGTTACGAAGAGCAAAAGGTGCATTAATTGATATAAATGTAAGTAGTCTGAGATAATGAGATTTGTAGAATTTACATCTGGATTACAAACTTTTGTATCAAAAGAAGAAGAAGATCTTGTAGAAGAGATTAACAAGAATGGTTCAATGAATAAGAAAGATTTATCAGAAAGACAGCAAGTATTAGCACGTCGTCTAGCAGAAAAATCGATCTTAATAAGGCAAAAGCACAATGACAATATCCAGTACAAACTCTCAAGTAACGCAATCACTTAAACAGCGCATCGACAATGTTTTCGATGTTAACCCAAAAATAAAAATACAAAAATTAGAATACGGCATGATTAAAGTTAATAGCATGCTAATTCGTAGCGACTACTTTGGGTGGCACGTAAAAGGCGAATGGTTTTTTAGAAGAAAAAGCGCAGTCGGATATGCTATTTGTTTAATTAAAAATGAAACTATTAAAGCAAAACGCATTAAAGAATTAGATTCTACTCTAGAAAAATTAAAAATTGATTTAGATTTTTATCATTATCATTTGCGCAAAAGTAAAAAATCTAATAGAAAAATTACTATGAGCAATCGTATAAGTGAGTCAATGCCGGCATTATTAACAACAGATACTCAACTCACACAGTTACTTAAAACTGTTTCAGTTTAATAAATACACTATATTATTAAAAGGATTGTACAATGAATCTTGACGAACTAGTACCAGCACCAAGCAGTAGCAAAGTAAATGCACTTGCAAAGCGTGTATTTGGTTATGCATTAGATCTGGAGAACATCTCAGAAAGTCGTGCAGAAAAATTACATAAAAACTTAACAGCACAAATGGGCTTATATGAAAGTAACATGGGTGCAAAAGTACACAACAACAGCAAGTATGCAGAAATGAAACTTGCTCTTGAAACACTTACAAAGCATATTGCAGAACGTGCAGTTGAGGAAGATGACGTTGAAGAAGATAACGCATTTAACACAGCGGCAGCTAAAGCAAAGAAAGCAGGCGAAAGTCACTTCTCATTTAACGGTAAAAAATATAAAGTTAAAATGGATGCAGCTACAGCAGACAACCTAACTGATGATGTAACTGAAAGTGTTGTTACTGAAGGTCAAGTTGAAAGCAGTGAACTTGTAATGGCAGCTAAGAGTATGGTTGACAAGTACGATGCAATGATACAAGATGTAGGCGAAATGCTTAATGAAGAACTACAGCCACTATGTGATAAGATCCGTGATGAAATGGGCAGTGATATTGCAGACAGTTTTCATGCACAAATGGAAACAGCTCTAAACAATACAATGACTAGTATGAAATCAGAGCGTGGCGCAGTAGACAGTGCAAGTCGTGTACTAACAGGTGAATCAGACGCAGAGCCAATGGGAGACATGGGCGATGATGAAATTGGTGCTGATGAACTAGATATGGAACCAACAGTTGATATGGACGACTTTGAAGCAAGTAGTGCTGCAACAGGCGGTGAAGAATCACCGGTAGGTAGAGAAAAGAGATAATCATGAAAACTGTAGATATGAGAGATTTGCTAGATCGTATTAATGAAAACACTCGTTTAGAAGCTGAACAAAGTGAAATAGCTGCAACAGCAAATGAAGAAGCATTTATTCCTAACGAAGTTGAAGTTGAGGAAGAAGAAGCAACTGAAGAAGTTGAAGAAGTAAACGAAATTGATGAACTTAAAAGTCGTTTAGCGAGACTAGAAGCAAAGTTAGGTCTATAATGCGTTTCTTTGAAGTAGACAGTGCAGTTGATGCTATTATGAGTGCAGCGATGGTTGCCCAGGGCAGAGCCAGCCAACAAGGTAAAGTTGGTAGACTAAGCATGAACGGCTTTCTACAGATGCTTGCAAATGCAGGCATTGTTATGGATTACGAAGGCTTTAAAACAGTTTTCGATACAAATCCTCAGATTAAAAATGTTGTTGGCAAATTTGACAAAGATAGTATTACCTTTGTTGGCGATGCTGATGATGAAAGTGACGGCTATGAAGAGCCTAACACAGACATGCCAGACGATGAGCGTGTTGCAAAAATGGCGAAGAAGGCAATGAGAACTAGAGAATTTGTAGAATCAGTTAAAGAAGATGTAGCAAAAAAATTAAGCGACGATGATAAAAAAGTTTTAAGTATTGTTGTTGATAGAATTAAAATGCTACAAAAAGAAATGGAAAAATCTAAACAAGGCGGCTATGACGAAGACGTTAGAATGATTAAACTTCAACTAAAAGATCACTATGACATTGCGAAATTGATTCAAGGTCAAGGAGATGGCTTTGGGTTAGATACAGCAGTAATGGATATTGTGTATGATCTTTATGACAAAGTTGGAGGCAAGTTTGAAGCAGTCGGCGATGATCAACTAATTAAACCAATGGTAAACATGAAGGGTGCAACCCTAAAACGTTATGGAAAGAACCTAGCTAAGAAGTATCCACATCTTGCTCCAACTGTTAAGTCAATGATGCCTGCTGAGGATGTTGACGAAGCAGAACTTCCGCCACACCTAAGTAAAATGTTTGGCAAAGACGGCAGTCAAGTTGACACACGTACAGATGTTATGAAACAGATGCGTGACATTGTAGACAACAAGAGTGCAATGGAAGTTACATTTGGTGACGGCAAGCAAATGGTTGACATGTATACAGCAAGTGTGCTTGTACAAATCTATGATAAAGTAAGCTCTGAAAACAAAGAAAAGATTGTACAGCGTGTAGGTACTATTGAAAAGTTTACTAAACTTATGCCTAAACTGTTTGGTATGATCGGTGAAGGTTCTAGTCCACATCCAAAAGGCAGTAAAAAGTACAAAGCACACATGGCTGCAAAGCATGCAAACATGAATGAAGGCAAAAGCATGGAAGATAAGATTGCTGCTGACATTGAAGCAGGCATGAGTACAGATGCAATCATTGGCAAGTATGCTAACAAACGTACTACAAACACTGATGAGATTCGTAAGATTATCCAAAAGATTAAATTTAAGATGTTTAAAAACGAAGGCATCAGAAAAGGTAGACCAGCCACAGGCAAAGATAAGATTTCAGATCCTGCGGAAGAGTCTTTAAAAAAACGTATTGCTAAACACATCGAAGATGGCTTGACCAGAAGAGAGGTTGTAGCGGCTTATCCTAATCGGGATCCAAACGATATTGCTAAGTTATATGACGAAGAAAAAGCACTACAAGATTTTGAAGCAGGCGCTAAGGAAATGTTTCCGAAAGCAAAAGATGAGCCACCAACTAAAAAACTAAGTCTTAGAGGTCCTATGAATATGGAGCCTCTCGATCTTAGTAAGGTAGACCCAAATAGAATAACTGTACGAAGCATGAGGAAAAAATAATGGCATACTTCCCAACAGGCGCACAGGCTCGTGAAAGAGCGCAAAACAATAACACACTAGCACAGCAAATCAGTATCATGGAGATTGCTGTATTAGATGCTATTGCAACTAGTGCGTTTGCAGCAACCATTAGCAACACCTCAACAGTTAGTATACAAGGCACTACTATTACAGGTAGTCCAATGACCGACAATGACACCGACGGTCAAAACTATTACAAAGCATATCAAGGCACAACTACAGACGCTGTTAAAACAGAACAGATGAACGAAGTAATTGCACATTTCGAGAATAAAGGTTATACTATCGCAAGAAAAAGCTCAAGCGGTACATATTTTTATTGGTATATCACTTGGTAGTATAGTATAATAAGTTTATGCTTATTAACAGATACGACTATAAACCCATTAACAGAAAAACAATTGAAGGCAAGAGGCACTATGATGCGCCCGACGGCGGACCTGTGCCTAGTGTAACAACAATACTAGACAAAACTAAACCAGAGGAAAAGCGTAAAGCTCTTGCTAACTGGAAGAAACGTGTTGGTGAAGCGAAAGCACAGCAGATTGTAACTGAAGCCGCAGGCAGAGGTACAAGGATGCACAAGTGGCTTGAGGACTATGTTGAACTTGGTGAACTTGGAAAACCAGGAAGCAATCCTTATAGCGCACAAAGTCATCGTATGGCAGAGCTCATTGTAGAACATGGTCTTAAAAATGCAGATGAATATTGGGGCACAGAAGTGCCACTATATTACAGTGGTCTTTATGCAGGTACAACTGATCTAGTTGGTCAACACAGTGGTGTTCCTGCTATTATGGACTTTAAGCAAACTAACAAGCCAAAGAAAACTGAGTGGGTAGAAGATTATTTTCTACAACTTTGCGCTTATGCACATGCACATAACAATATGTTTGACACCACTATTAACAAAGGCGTTATACTAATGTGTAGTAAAGATTACCAATATCAAGAGTGGATACTAGAAGGTGAAGCATTTGATTATTATAGTAATATTTGGTTTGACCGAGTGGCAGAATACTACGGGCAATCAGGATAAATACACTATAATAATTTAGGAGCATACACGTGGCTATCGTTCAAATTTCACGCATTCAACACAGACGAGGTGTCTCAGATAATCTTCCTCAACTAGCAGTAGGCGAGGTTGGTCTTGCTGTAGACACCAAAAGAGTTTATATTGGTAACGGTGGCACAGACGCACCGAAAATTGAAAACATTGAATTGTTAACAGCAAGCAGTGATTTGCTTGATAGTGCAGATACATATACCTATAAAGGTACAGCGGCAGGATATACTGCTACTACTGGCGTAACTGCTAATGATCCAATTACTCGTACTATGCAACAAAAGTTTGATGATCATGCAAGTGTTAAAGACTTTGGCGCTAAAGGTGATGGTCTTACAGATGATACAATTGCAATTAATCGTGCGCTATATGAACTTTTTAGTCGTGCATCAAATACAGAAATTCGTCGCGCATTGTTCTTCCCTGCAGGTACTTATATTGTAAGTAATATTATTAAAATTCCACCACATGCTAAACTATGGGGCGAAGGTCATAACAGTAGTATTATTAAAGCAACTACCGCCGGTGGTGACGCAGTTGCAATGACTAGTGATAGTCTACAACAAGTAGATGGCAGTATTGGTGCAAGCAGTGCTACGTTACCAGGAAATCTTGTTGTTGATGGCATTACATTTCATGCAGCAGTAGCAGGTATAGATGCGTTTGTAGTTAATCAGGCACAAACAGTTACGTTTTCAAATTGTAGATTCCAAGGAAATGAGTCGACGGTTCCAACAAGTGTAGGCAGAACTAGTGTAAAACTTGAAAGTAGCACCACAAGAGAATGTGAGCATATTCATTTTGTAGGTTGTAGATTTGATAGCAGTCCGTTTGGTGTTGTTGCTGACCATGACATGAGTAGTATTACATTTAGCGGTTGCCAATTTGATTCGTTGTTTAAAGGTTTGAAAATTGGAGAATCTAGAACAGGTAGTGCGCCAGCAGTAGATGGACCACGTGGTGTTAAGGTTACCAATAGTTTATTTGATAATGTATATAATCGTGCTATACATGTTTATTTTGGACCTGGATTTACTAGTGCATTTAATACATTTAAAGACTGTGCTAACAATGCTTTAGGTTTAGGTAATTCTACAACACATGTTATTGATTATGCTCAAATTGGTGCAAATAGTATCAGTGATGATTTTGAACGCACTGATGGTGATGTAACATCTTCTAAACTAAGAGTTAATCATATAGGCACTAGTATTCAAGAAAGTAAAGTACAAATTGGAAATTATACTCGTAAGTATGGAACATCTTTTACAATGGCAAATAATGTTTCAACTCCTGCAAGTACCGGATTAACTTTTTCAGATAATAGTAATTTAGAACAAGCAATCGAAGTTGACTACTATATTACTCGTGGCGCTACTAAACGTCATGGCGTACTACGCATTACTCATGATGCAACAGCACAAGTATTAGATGATGATTATAATGAAAATAATGGTGATGCAGGTGTTACTTTTTCATTGACAAATAGTTCAAATATTAGTACACTAAAGTATGTTACAACTAATACAGGCAATGCCGCTACCTTCAATTATAGTATCAGAATTATAAAATAATATAAATTAGTACAGACTACTAGGATATAATAATGCCTTAGAAGCCGTGTCAGTGGTATAGTAAATACCACACTAAAAGATAATCAAAAAAGAGACAGATATGACAATACAAATTACAAAAAGAGACGGAACACGTGAACCACTTGAGCTGGAGAAACTCCACAAAGTGGTTTTTGCAGCTTGTGAGGACATTAAAGGCGTAAGTGCTAGTGAGGTGGAACTACGAAGTAACGTACAATTCTATGATGGTATTGCAAGTACAGATATACAAGAAACACTTATTAAAAGTGCAGCAGATTTAATTAGCGAAGAGACTCCTGGCTATCAATATGTCGGTGGTAGGCTCATCAATTATCATTTGCGCAAAATGGTGTATGGTGAATATAACCCATGGTCACTAGTTGAGATTGTTAAAAAGAATATAGGCAGAGGATTTTATGATCCGGAACTGCTAGACATTTATACACAAGAAGAATGGGATACACTAAACAGTTTTGTTAGACACGAACGTGATGATAATTTAACCTATGCAGCAATGGAGCAGTTCCGAGGAAAGTATCTAGTAAAGAATAGAGTAACAGGTGAGATATTTGAAACACCGCAAGTAGCATATATTCTTATTTCTGCTACGCTGTTTAGTCATTACCCAAAAGAAACTAGATTAAAATACGTAAAGGAGTATTATGATGCTATCAGCAATTTTGATGTTAGTTTGCCTACCCCTGTTATGGCTGGCGTTAGAACTCCACAGCGGCAGTTTAGCTCATGTGTACTCATCGAAACGGATGATAGTTTGGATAGTATCAATGCTACTACTAGCAGCATCGTTAAGTATGTCAGCCAGAAAGCAGGCATTGGCATCGGAGCAGGAAGTATTCGTGCCCTTGGAAGCCCAATCAGAAACGGGGACGCTTACCATACAGGAGTTATACCTTTTTACAAAATGTTTCAAAGTGCGACTAGATCCTGTAGCCAAGGCGGAGTGCGAAACGGAGCCGCTACACTGTACTATCCAGTCTGGCATTATGAAGTTGAAGATCTCTTGGTGCTAAAAAACAACAAAGGCACAGAAGATAATCGTGTACGTCACATGGATTATGGTGTGCAGTTTAACAAACTAATGTATGAACGTCTTATTAGTGGCGGCAACATTACACTGTTTAGTCCACATGATGTGCCTGGACTGTATGATGCATTTTTTGCAGATCAGGATAAGTTTAAAGAACTTTATGAACGTGCA
>Ga0098046_1000696_pt1 | contig 11878 bp, 10 predicted proteins | sample 11BtaG_FD_77067 | JGI IMG/M metagenome (GOLD analysis project Ga0098046, IMG submission 77067) | Marine viral communities from the Subarctic Pacific Ocean - 11B_ETSP_OMZ_AT15265_CsCl metaG | ecosystem: Environmental > Aquatic > Marine > Oceanic | place: Pacific Ocean | collected 2015-01-16
AACAACAACAATATGATGGAGTTCTGGACAGGCGAAAACGCTAGAATGTACATAACCTCAGCTGGCAACGTCGGGATCGGGACTAGTAGTCCTAATAGAACTTTTACGGTAGCATCAAATAATTTTAATATTGCTGAGTTTTCTAGAAATACTGCAGGCGGCGGAGCATCAATTGTTTTACAAGATGGAAACGATGGTGAATATGAGCTTATAAATGGTGTAAGTTATTTTGCTGTAAGAAGTAATTTTACAGACACGCAATTTTATATTACTCGTAGCAGCGGTAATGTAGGAATTGGAACGACTAGCCCTGGGGCTAAGCTTGATGTGAATGGTAATGACGGCACCGCTATAAGAATATCTATACCTCAATCTTCCCCATCGCTAGGAGACGTTTTAAGTTCTTTTGAAACTTTTTCAAATGATACTTCTGGCGGTTTAACACCGTCTGTTAGAACATCAATAAGAACAATAGCTGAAGATGTATATGCTAGAAACGTAGGTCTTTCATTTGGAACTACTGGTACTGATGGTGAAAATTTAGAAAGAATGCGCATTTCTTCCAGTGGCAACGTCGGGATTAACACAACAAACCCAAACCAAAAACTAACCATAAGAGGTAATGACAATTACGTCGCGACAGAACAAACAAATTATGCTTGGGGCGGCACAAATACCATAGGCGTAAGAATGGGTACTGATGCCACTGCAGGCTTATTAGATTTCAGGCGCTGGACGGGAACGAGCGCAATTCACGGGACTGCTTTAATTACTCAAAAGAATTCAGACGGGGGTTATGGTCTTGATTTTAGGGTAGATACTAAGACATCAAACACCGTGGCTACGACTAGCAGAATGTTTTTAAGTCAATCCGGGGAAGTTGGGATCGGTACGACTAGTCCTGTGGCTAAGCTAGACGTAGAAGGTGGCGCCATAGGTAGTGCGCAAGGAGATTCTACAACAGCAGCTATATTTAGAGCGGGTAGACAAAATCTTTACTTTGAAAATCAAAGGACAGCTGCAGGATCTGATTGGAATAACAATACGTTTAAGATTTTAGCAAAAATAGATACTACATCCCACCAGTCTATAGACTTTGTAAATGACGCTTCATACAATGAACACATTGATATATATACAGGAAATCAAAGCTTCAATACAAGGTTTGCCGCGAACGGCAACGTTGGTATTGGGACTACTAGTCCTGGAGCTAAACTGCAAGTCAACGGTAAAATTACATTAGGCGATGCTTTTGCGCCTACATCAACAGAACAAGAAAATATACTAAACCTAATTGTGGGGTCAAGTAGTAGTGGTCAGCAAAACGGTATCGCTTTTTATGAAAATGACGGCGGCTTCGCTATGAAGCTTGGCTACGATGGCACTGGGTCAGGTGATGCTAATGCGCTAAGGATTTATAACGATGCTGACAGCGCTATATTTACTTTTCAAAATGGCGGCAACGTTGGGATTGGAACGACTAGTCCTGGAGCTAAACTTCATGTTTCATCTGGAACGGCTAATGAAGATTGTGTTGTTATAATAGAATCTGATACTGATAATAATGATGAAACTTCTAACCCTAGACTAGAATTAAAACAAGATGGGGGCGCGGTTATTGGAAGATTAGGCTACAGAAATAATACCAATAGCTTAGAGCTTATAAACCAATACGCAGAAGCTTTATATTTAGGCACTAACAATAGTACAGACTTAACAATACTTAGCAACGGCAACGTCGGGATTGGCACGACTAGCCCTAGCCAAAAACTTCACGTTAATGGGGCTACTCAAGTTGATAACGGAGGCCTTTTGCTTGGCGGAACTTCAAGTGTAAACGGTAATAATCCACAGCTAAGAAGAGCTAATTCATCTAATGATTTAAGAATTGCAACTGCTGGTTCTGATAGGATGACAATCTTAGGGACTGGCAACGTCGGTATTGGTACGACTAGTCCGAGTGAAAAACTTCACGTGTATAATGGTAGCGCTTATATAACACCTATAGCATACGCTGCAAACCAAAATGATTGGGTAATTAGAACAGGTGCTTATAACAATACAGCATTTGACCAAGGCTTAAAAATAAAATCTACTAGCGGTGGTTCAAGCTATATGGCGTTTGAAACAGCGCATGGCGGTGGCGAAACTATGGTTTTACGAAGTGGTCAAGTTGGTATTGGGCTGGATAATCCAGGGCAAAAACTTTCTGTTGCACCTAGCACCGATGTTTCAGGTGAATTCGGGTATGCTCACGTTGGTAACGTAGGATATAACGGATATGCTGGGTTTAGCCATGTAAATCTAAATTCACAAGGTAACTATGCATTGTTGCAAGAATCTAGTGGCACAACTTTTTTAAACGCTAGCAACGGGCAAAGCATAAGGTTTAGAATAAATAATTCCGATAAGATGATCTTAGACTCATCTGGTAGATTTGGAATTGGGACGACTAGCCCTGCTTATCAGCTAGACGTAAGCGGAACTGGAAGATTTACATCAACTGTTACAGCTACAAACTTTATACTATCTTCTGATAAAAGAAATAAAACAAAAATAAAAGATTTAACATGTGACAATATAGATGTAAACTGGAAATCTTTTGAATTAAAAGAAAATGAAGGTGAATACAGAACAGGTGTTATAGCTCAAGAGTTAGAAAAGGTACATCCTGAGTTTGTTAATACCGACAAAGAAGGATTTAAATCAGTAAAGTATATAGATTTATTAATAGCTAAAATAGCTGAGCTAGAAGCTAGATTAGAAAAACTAGAAAAATAATGCCAGTACCAAATACAAATACTTTCTCGTTGCAAGACGTTGTAAATGTTGTTGATCCGACTACAGATGATTTAGTAGATTGTTTTTCAGACGCTGATTCATCAGCCTTTAATTCTAGTTACAACCCTAATAGCGCTGGTAATAATAATAATCTTTTAAACTTTAGAGACTATAGTCCTTCTACTAACGTAACTATGACGTTGGAGTTAGAAAACTATTTATCTGTTATTAGTGATACTTTATCGGTAACTATTAGCGGTACTACTTATTCAGTTACAGCAAGTACTTCAACCGCTACTCACACCATAACTGTTCCAGCGAGCACAAGTATATCTATACAGGGGACTACATCAGGTAGTAATCAATCTTTAGATATATTTGCTTACTATCTATGGCAAAGTGACTATGGAAGCCCTCCGTATTTAAGTTTTAACTACACTACACCTAGTTCAAATTTTTATCTTTACGCTATGGCATATTAATAAATAAATAAATAAATAAATAAATAAACAATTATGGCATCAATAACACCAGTAGCATATCCTTTGAACTTAGGTACAGCTAATGATTTATCAATAAACTTAAGTTTTAATAGTGGATCGGAAGGTGGGAGAATATTTTACACTCTTAATGATAATTCGATTCATCCCGGTAGAAGAATGTCTTCAGGAATTTTTTTATTAACACAATCGCAAATTACAGACAACGACGTAGACGTGGTTTGGGCTTTAAATTATGCAGCTTCTAAGCTAGGTGTTACATTAACATAATACAAACTTTAGAAAACCAATAAAATAAGTAATTAATAAATATAAACTAAACAAAAATGGCAAATACATATTCTTCGACAATTAATGCTTTAGATACATATCCTACTCAGGATTCTTTAGCAGATGTTGTTTACAATATTCATTGGGGATTAACAGCTGAGTCGGATCAAGCAGACGCGGATGGTAATACTTATACAGCAAGTTCTATCGGCACACAAACTGTTGCAGCAGCTGACGCTGATGATTATACAGCTTTTGAAGATCTTACACAAGAGGTTGTGGAGGCATGGCTAGAAGCAAGCGATTTAGACGTTGAGGCAATCAAAGAAAGTCTTGATTCTCAAATCGAAGAAAAAATTACACCTACAAGTGTAACCAGGCAGTTACCAACTGCATAATTATTATTAACAATTAAATTAAATTAAATTATGTCTAACGACGCAAAAATAACCGAAGAGCAATTACAAAAACTACAAGGGTTTGTATCAGCTTTAAACCAATCACAAATGCAATTAGGACAACTAGAAGTTGAAAAACACAGCCTATTGCACCAGACCGGAGAAATCCAAGGACAATTACAAGGTTTCCAAAAAGAACTTGAAGAAGAATACGGCAAAGTGTCCGTAAACATTCAAGATGGAACTTATGTAGCAATTCCGGAAGAAGATGAATCTGATAAGAAAGATTAGTATCGGAAGAGACTATAAAAATGAAGCTATGCATTACTCCGTAGGCCAAGAGGTTTACGGAGGGCATACTATTTGTGATATAGTTGAGGAAGAAAGCAAATTTAGTATTTATATTAAGAAAAACAACGAAGTATTGCCTTGGAAAGATTTTAATAAAAACATGGCAGTAGCAGTTGAATATAATTTAGAATATTAATGCGAAGCATTTTTAGTTTTATAGTTGAGCCAAAAGAAGAACGTTATAATAACAAAAAACAAATTGGCGATAACGAATTAATATTAAATACAGAAATATCTGATCACAGATACATTAGTAGAAATGCTATTGTACTTGAAACGCCATTAGCCGAAAAAACAGATATTAAAAAAGGTGACGAAGTAATTGTACATCATAATGTTTTTCGCAGGTGGTACGATGTTCACAGCAAAGAAAAAAATTCAAGAAGCTTTTTTGAAGATAATAAATATTTTATTGAGACAGATCAAATATTTTTATATAAACGTAAAGATAAATGGAAAAGCCCTAAAGGGTTTTGTTTTGTTAAACCATTAGCTTCTGATGATAATTTTAATACTGATAAAGAAAAACCTTGCATAGGCATTATAAAATATGCTGACCACTCACTCTTAAAAAACGGAATAAAGTCCGGTAGTTTAGTTGGCTTTAAACCTACTGCTAATTATGAATTTATTATAAATAATGAGCGTTTATATAGAGTGCGTACTGAATCTATTACAATTAAATATGAGTATCAAGGAAACGAAGAAGAATATAATCCAAGCTGGACGCAAAGCAGTTGATGAGCTTATAAAGGTTGCTGAAGAAAAAATCATTACTAATACAGAAGATGATGTATCAGCAGACAGGCTTAAAAATGCCGCAGCTACAAAAAAGCTGGCCATCTTTGATGCTTTTGAAATATTGAATAGAATTCAAGAAGAAGAAGCTATACTTGAAAACAAACCTCGCAAAGAAAAAAAAGAAGCGTTTAAAGGTTTTGCTGAAAGGAGGAGTAAATAATGTATCAGCAAACTTTATATAAGATTATAGAGCCTATTAAAATAAGCAAGCTAAAGCGTTTTAATAAGGCTAAACGCTGGAAATACGGTTATAACAAAGAAGAGGATATTATTGTTATAAGTAAAACCGGGCAAATAGGTGAAGTATATGAAATACAAAATCTAAAAATAGCGTTACCCCCTGCACCTACTAAATTAAGCAAAGGTGATGATAAATGGGTTAAAACAGAATACCCTAAAGAGTTAAGTAAAATAAAAACCATATTTGATTGGAAAAACTATCCCCCGGAGTTCCAAGAAAAATGGGAGCCATATATAGATGAAGAATTCAAAAGACGTGAAGAGGGCCATTGGTTCTATAATAAGGGCGTGGCTACTTACATTACTGGTACTAACTATATGTACTTGCAGTGGACCAAGATTGATGTTGGCGCACCTGAGTTTAGAGAAGCAAACAGACTTTTCTTTATTTTCTGGGAAGCTTGCAAAGCAGACACCAGATGTTATGGAATGTGCTATCTCAAAAACAGACGTTCAGGATTTTCGTTTATGGCATCAGCTGAAACCGTTAATTGGGCTACAATATCAAGCGACGCACGATTCGGAATATTGTCCAAATCTGGTTCCGATGCTAAAAAAATGTTCACAGATAAGGTTGTACCAATATCAATAAACTATCCGTTCTTTTTTAAACCAATACAAGACGGTATGGACCGTCCTAAAACAGAACTAGCGTACAGAGTACCAGCATCAAAATTAACAAGGAAATCAATAGCATCAGGGCAACAACGCGAAGAGCTTGAAGGATTAGATACAACTATTGACTGGAAAAATACAGGCGACAACAGCTATGATGGTGAAAAACTAAAACTACTTGTGCACGATGAAAGTGGTAAATGGGAAAAGCCAGATAATATTTTAAATAACTGGCGCGTAACAAAAACTACACTTAGATTGGGTAGTAGAGTTATTGGAAAATGTATGATGGGGTCAACATCAAACGCGCTAGACAAAGGTGGTGAAAACTTTAAAAAATTATATAATGATTCCAACGTTAGAAAAAGAAACCGCAATGGACAGACTCGCAGCGGATTATATAGCTTGTTCATACCTATGGAGTGGAATTACGAAGGATTCATTGATACTTATGGACACCCTGTATTCGATACGCCAAAAGAACCAGCTGAAGGCCCATACGGCGACCTTATTGACCAGGGAGTTGTAGAACATTGGGATAATGAAGTTGAAGGCTTAAAAGGCGACCAGGACGGCTTAAACGAGTATTACAGACAGTTTCCGCGTACTGAAGAACACGCATTCCGTGATGAAACAAAAAATAGTATATTTAATCTAGCTAAAATATATGAGCAAATAGATTATAATGACGATATTGAATCTTTAGCCGGTGTTACTGTTGGGAGTTTTCAATGGGAAAACGGAATAAAAGATAGTAAAGTAGAATTTGTACCAAACCCAAGCGGCAGATTTAAAGTAAGCTGGGTGCCACCTACAAATTTACAAAATCGTGTAATAGTAAAGAATGGAGTAAACTACCCAGGTAACGAACATATTGGCGCATTTGGCTGTGATAGTTACGATATATCTGGTACTACAGATGGGCAAGGGTCTAAAGGCGCTTTGCATGGGCTAACCAAGTTTAGTATGGAAGATGCTCCTGCTAATATGTTTTTTTTAGAATATGTAGCCCGCCCTCAAACAGCAGAAATGTTTTTTGAAGATGTATTAATGGCACTAGTGTTTTATGGCATGCCGTTACTTGCAGAAAATAACAAGCCTAGGTTATTATATTATTTAAAAAGAAGAGGCTATCGTAGGTTTTCTATGAACCGCCCCGATAGAGCTCGAAATAAATTATCTGTTACAGAAAAAGAAATAGGGGGTATACCTAACTCCTCTGAAGATATAAAGCAAGCGCATGCCGCTGCCATAGAATCGTATATAGAAAAATATGTAGGCATATTAGATAACCAAGAATATGGAAATATGTATTTTAATAATACCCTAAATGACTGGGCTAAATTTAACATTAATAACCGTACAAAATTTGATGCTGCTATTAGCTCGGGATTAGCGGTTATGGCATGCAATAAAAATTTGTATGCGCCAAATCAGGATAAAACAAAATTAAAAGTTAATTTTAATATCGCAAGATATTCAAACGATGGTAGTACCTCGAAACTAATAAAAAACAATGTCTGAAGCAATTAGTAAAAGTTATTTTCCTAGCCAAGTTGCTAGCGATGAAGAAAAAATGAGTTTCGCATATGGCGAAAAAATTGCTCGTGCGATAGAAAATGAATGGTTTAAAAGAGACTCTGGAACAAATAGGTATCATTTAAATCAACAAAATTTTCATAAGTTAAGATTATATGCTCGCGGCGAACAATCAGTTCAAAAATATAAAGATGAGCTATCTATTAATGGAGATATGTCTTATCTTAATCTTGATTGGAAACCAGTTCCAATTATTCCAAAATTTGTAGATATTGTTGTAAATGGTATTGCAGAAAGGGGTTATGATATAAAAGCATATTCGCAAGATCCTTACGGAATATCAAAACGTACGGAATATATGGAAAGTTTGCTTATTGATATGAAAACTAAAGATCTTGCTGATTTTTCAATGCAAAACTTTGGAATTCAAATTGCACAAACTGAACCTGATAAATTACCAGAAAACGAGGAAGAACTGCAATTACATATGCAGCTGAGTTACAAACAATCTATAGAAATTGCTGAAGAGCAAGCTTTAAAAGTTGTATTTGAACAAAATAAATACGAATTAACTAAAAAACGTTTTTATTATGATTTAGCTGTATTAGGTATAGGATCTACCAAAACTACTTTTTCAACTGCAGAAGGAATTAAAATAGAATATGTAGACCCAGCAAATTTAGTATATTCATACACAGATTCACCTTATTTTGATGATATATATTATGTAGGGGAGCTTAAAACTGTTTCTATTAATGAACTTAAAAAGGAATTTCCTAATCTTACTCAAGAAGACTTAGAAAATATTACCGAAAAAGGCAATACCCAGTATAAAACATATAATAAACAAAATACTGATAATAACAAATATGATGCTAACACAGTGGATGTATTATATTTTAATTATAAAACTTACGTAAACGAAGTCTATAAAATAAAACAAACAACAACAGGGGCAGAAAAAGTAATACCTAAAAATGATTTATTTAATCCGCCCAATGATCCTAGAGCTAAATTTTCAAAAATATCTAGAGCTGTTGAAGTTGTGTTTGAAGGGGCTTATATATTAGGGTCTAGGAAATTAGTAAAATGGAATATAGCAGCCAATATGCTTCGTATGAAAAGTGATATGAATAAAGTTCGCATGAACTATTCTATTGTTGCTCCTAGAATGTATAACGGCAGAGTTGAATCTTTAGTTAGTCGTATTACAGGATTTGCAGATATGATTCAGCTAACACATTTGAAAATACAACAAGTTATGTCAAGAATGGTGCCGGATGGTGTATATCTTGATGCTGACGGATTAGCTGAAATTGATTTAGGTAACGGTACAAATTATAATCCGCAGGAAGCTTTAAACATGTTCTTCCAAACAGGTTCTGTAATTGGTAGATCATTTACTTCTGATGGCGATATGAATCCTGGTAAAATACCAATTCAACAAATATCATCTAACCCGGGCAGTAATAAAATAGCATCGCTAATTAGTACATATAACTATTATTTGCAAATGATGCGCGATACCACAGGGCTCAATGAAGCAAGAGATGGTAGTTCTCCTGATAAAAATGCTTTAGTAGGTGTTCAAAAATTAGCTGCTATGAATTCAAACACAGCTACTAGGCATATATTACAGAGCGGTTTATTTTTAACGGCTGATGCTGCTGAAAAAATATCTTTAAGAATTTCTGATATTATTGAATATTCGCCAACTAAAGATGCGTTTATACAACAAATTGGTGTGCATAATGTAGCTACACTAGCGGAGCTCGATGAGTTACATTTATATGATTTTGGTATATTTATTGATTTGATGCCAGATGAAGAAGAAAAACAATTGCTTGAAAATAATATTCAAGTAGCTTTATCTGCAGGTTTAATAGACCTGGATGATGCTATAGATATTAGAGAAATTAAAAACCTTAAGTTAGCAAATCAATTACTTAAAATACGTAAAAATAAAAAGCAACTTAAAGATCAGCAAATTCAACAGCAGAATATTCAAGCTCAAGCGCAGGCAAATGCGCAAGCACAGCAGGTTGCCGCACAAGCTGAAATACAAAAACAACAAGCTTTAATATCAAGTAAAATACAACTTGAACAAGCTAAAGCAAATTTAGACAGTAATAAATTAATTCAAGAAGCTCAATTGAAAAAAGAATTAATGAATTTAGAATTTCAAATAAATATGAAATTACAAGAAAATACATTGGGCGTTAAAAAACAAGAAGTAAAAGAAAAAGAAGATCGTAAAGACAATAGAACAAAACTAGTTGCATCGCAACAATCTGAGTTAATCGATCAAAGAAAAAACAATTTACCACCTAAAAACTTCGAATCTGCTGGAAACGATATAATTAGTGGTAATTTTAGTTTAGGTTCTTTTGAACCTAAGTAATCTATAGTGTATAATTATATAATATCTTATCATGTCAGACACAATAAAAGTTAATTTGGTAGACAGCGAAGAGCCGTCTATCCAAGAAAAAGAACAGGCTGTATTAGAAAGCGCTGGGGTAGAAGTTGAGTCATCAGCTGATACTTATAAAGTTGATTTATCTAAACCTCCTGTTGAAAACGAAATAAAACAAGAAGAGGATGCCGTTCAAGAGCAAAGCGCAGATGAGGTTCCTGTTCGCAACGAATCCGAAACTAGCCAAGAAGTGGCAGAAGAAGTACGGAATACCGAAGAACCTACCGAAGAACCTACCGAAGAAAAAGAAGAAGTAGTTTTACAAGAAATTACTGAAGAAGAATCTTCGGAAGAAACAGCGCAAGAAGAAGCACAAGAATTAGCAGATGAAGTCGAAGAAGCTATTCAGGAGCAACAAGATTCTGGCATTGAACTTCCGGAAAATATTCAAAAAGTCGTAGACTTTATTAATGAAACAGGCGGAACGCTTGAAGATTATGTAAGTTTAAATAAGGATTATTCAAATGTTGGTGACCAAAACTTACTTAGAGAATACTATAAAAAAACTAAACCTCATCTATCTTCAGATGAAATTGATTTTTTAATTGAAGATAAATTTTCATTTGACGAAGAAATAGACGAGGAAAGAGACATAAAACGCAAAAAGTTAGCGTTTAAAGAAGAGCTAGCTGGCGCAAAAAGTCATTTAGACAGTCTCAAAAACAAATACTACGAAGAAATTAAAGCTGGGTCTAGGCTAACACCTGACCAACAAAAAGCTGTTGATTTTTTCAATAGGTATAATAACGAAACCGAAGAGGTAACAAAAGTAGCTGAAAAACAAAAATCTATATTTTCACAAAAAACTAGTAATGTTTTTAACGATCAATTCAAAGGTTTTGAATATAGTGTCGGAGATAAAAAATATAGGTTTAATGTTAAAAATGCAAATGAAGTAAAAGAAACCCAAAGTGACATTAATAATTTTGTCAAGAAGTTCTTGAATGAAAATAATGAAATGTCGGATGCTAAAGGTTATCATAAATCTTTGTTTACAGCTATGAATGCGGATTCGATTGCAAATCATTTCTATCAACAAGGCAAAGCCGACGCGTTGAAAGAAAGCATGAGTAAAGCCAAAAACATCAAAATGGATCCGAGAGGGATACATAATCAACCTGGTGCTAAAGGCGGAGTTCAAGCAAGAGTTGTAGGAGATTCAACTTCTTCATTAAAACTAAAACTTAAAAACTACTAAAACTTAAAAAATGGGAATTAATAAAGGAACAGGTAATGTTGATGTTTTTCCAGTAAAAAAGGCATTATCATCAAATTACCTTGACATTCAAAACAACGGGTGGGCACAACAATATCTACCTGAATTATATGAACAAGAAGTAGAGCGTTACGGAAACCGTTCAGTATCTTCTTTCTTGCGCATGGTAGGAGCAGAAATGCCCATGGCTTCTGATCAAGTTATTTGGTCTGAGCAAGGTCGTCTGCACCTTTCTTACGGAACTGCAGCAGCGGGAAGTGGTGCTGTACTAACTGATGCATCAGCTGGATTGGTTACAATTGCGGCTGGGCACGCTATCCGCAAGGGACAACTAGTTGTTATTTCTGACGGAGCTACAACTACTAAAGGATATGTTTCTGCTGTGCCTTCAAGCACAACTTTAAATGTTCTTCCTTATACCGGCGCTAGCCTAGAAGCTGCACCAGCAAGTTATTCCGACGCTGATCCAATAAAACTTTTTGTATTCGGTTCTGAATTCAAAAAAGGAGATTCTGGAATGCAAGGAGATACCTTAAATCCACAATTTACTACTTTCACTAACAAACCTGTTATCATTAAAGATAAATTTGAAGTATCAGGATCTGATGCTGCTCAAATTGGATGGGTTGAAGTTTCTGGTGAATCTGGTGAGGCTGGATACTTATGGTATATCAAAGCTGAAGGTGAAACT
>Ga0098046_1000697_pt1 | contig 11873 bp, 20 predicted proteins | sample 11BtaG_FD_77067 | JGI IMG/M metagenome (GOLD analysis project Ga0098046, IMG submission 77067) | Marine viral communities from the Subarctic Pacific Ocean - 11B_ETSP_OMZ_AT15265_CsCl metaG | ecosystem: Environmental > Aquatic > Marine > Oceanic | place: Pacific Ocean | collected 2015-01-16
ATATATCAAACAAACTTGGTAAATTAAATCTTGGTAAGCTCTAGCCTGAGCTTTTACATGTTCTTCATTATCGTCCGAAAAACCAACTATTTTTTCTGTTAATTGCTTTGCCCAAAACTCAGGCGGATGACCTCCGAACTTGGTTGTAGCTACCTCAACCATGCCCAATTCAGGCACTCCGTCAGGCGTTATTTTTATTACCATTTATTTGGCTCCGGCGCTTTAAGGTGACTGTCATACCTGTCTGCAATTTGTGGCAGTATTTGTTTTTTTTGTACTTTAAGCTCGCTAATTTTTTTTACTTCTAAGCCATCTTTACCCTGAACAGGAACATAAGGGTCTTTTAAACGATGATATCCATACAGTCTTTGTTCACCGGGTATGTTGGTATCTAGCAATGAGCTGCTAGATGCTACCTCAACCTGAATACCTTTTTCCATGCATTTTACTAACCAAAACTCTACACAGGCTCTTCCTGCTTCTGCAAAATATAAGTTGTTCTTATATGTAAAATCTATACCAAATAACTTTATGTTGGCTACATCATTCCAATAAGCAAAGGCAACCGCATAAGCCACCGTATTGTTTAGATAATGACAATTGGTTTCTTTTACTATTTCTTGTACAGGATATTCAACAAGGTTTTTACACCTTGCATCATTTTCACATGTATAAATAGGCTTGTTGTGATTTGTCAGCAGTTCTTTCATGCAGTCAGTTTGTCCGCCTGCGTCTTGTGTATCAAGAAACCTACTTGGCGGGTCCATCATAAACACACGGTCATGAAATATTACTGAAGCCACAGCATTAATTGCCCATACTTCATCAAATTTTACGCTGTGTGATTTTGCAAGGTTGTAGTCAAACCAACTTTTGCCTAGACCGACAATAGCTACAGTTTTACCTTTAAGTTTTTTGATTGGTTTCATATTATCTCTCCTTAACTGAAACTTATGTTACATTTGTTCTTAGTGAATCATACCTCATTTCGTCCCTAGTATCTCTTCCTTCACCTAGGTTCTTTAATCTTAGTAAACTTTCTTTAAATCTTGCTTCATACAAACCAACGTCATTAGGGTCTAACTTTAAAAATACCGCACCCTCTAACAAACAACCGTATAGCAAGGTGTCAGGTGCATCTGTAGACAAATATGTGGTTCCTGAGTCACCCCCTGCGGTTAATGATGCAGGCTGTGCTAAATAATGTAATTCCATAGAATAGTTTGTGTCAGGAACAGGAGCTATTTCAAAAGAACCTTGGTCAAATATAGCGTAATATCTTGGCTTTCCTCTTGTGGTTGTATCGGTTACAAATTCTTTTATAAAAGAGTTGTGTTTTAAATCTAGGTAATCATAGTTGTTTGAGCTTATAACAGCCAATGAAAACGGTGCTAAAAAATCAGCAGGTGTGTTTAAAAATCTATTATCTTGTGAAACATTACCCTGTACATTTTTTCTTTGGTCAGGAATCTGTACTGATTTAAGTATTCTTTCTTCTGCTTGTAAAATAATAGTATTAAGGTTATTTACAAAAGTTGTTTCATCACTTTCTAAGTAATCTTGTATCGTAGTTTTTAATGTTGCTAATGTAAAACTCATGATGTTGTTATTGTAACTGTCCCTACTGCACTTGTCATGCTGTCGGGAATGGTTAATTTTTGACCTATTATGCCTAAGTCATAGTTTGTATATACTGTAAAACTTGTTGGCGATACGCTTGTATCAGGTCTTGGCTCTCTTACAGCTTGTGGGTCAGCAATCTTTTTTACTGGATTTAACTGGGGATGCTTAGACTCGTAACATTCAGGACATGTTTTTAAACCATTCCATTCTTTGCGTAACTCTCTTAAGCCATATCTAAAGCCACATCTATCGCAAATTGCATAAGCGTTTTTGTTAGATGCAAAAGCCATTATGCGATGTTATAGCTAGATATATCAGGGGTTATGCTAAAAGAAGCTCTATCTTCATCTGTATCTAAAGCTCTTTGGAACTCTTCCTCATATATTTGTTTGAGTAACCCAGTTCTGTCAGGACTTTTTTTAATTGATATGTAGTAAGCAAGACCTGCTGCTAAACATGGATAAAACCTAAATGGTAACTGTAATGTATTAGTAGCTGCATCTACATCATCCATTCTAGTAAGCACGTTTAAATGCACAGTATATGTAGTATTTGCATCCGGGGTTGGATATACGCTTATTGTTGGTGATATTTGTTTATCTACAAAAAACTGCAAAGGCGTTCCTGTTGATGATTTGTTGGGTACCGCAGAGTAATCGCTTCTTGATAGTCTAGTCATTTGTATGTCTGAGTTTTCAGAATTTACAGTTTGTCTCATAAATGCATCTAAGACATCAATTGCTGCTGTGCTGTCTGTTTGGTCAATATTATAAGATGTTGTACCTGCGACCATGGTTATGGTTTTTTCTTTTATAGTCCACTGATTTAGACCACGGTTTGCCCATTCAGCCAACAATAAATTAAGACTTCTTCTAGCTGTTCTTAGGTCGTAAGCAGTTCTTAGCTCTAAGCCACACCTTTCAAATGCCTCTTCAATGTAATCGGCTACATCTAGTTCAAAGTTTTTTGAGCCTGATACTGCCATAATTTACTTCTTAAGTTTTCCGCCTCTACCAAGTTTTTTGACACCTGCTTTGCCACCCATACGCATTTTTTTAACGCCTGCTTTGCCGCCACCCATCATCTTAACAACACCTGATTTTGGCATAGCTCCACCGCCTGCCATTTTAACAACGCTGCTGTCTTTCATGGATTTAGCTAATTCAGATTTGTCTGAGTTTGACAATCCGCCTACTAACTTTTTGAGACCTTTTAATGATTTTGCCATTATTTACTCCTTCTTTTTAAAATATTTTGGAAATCTTCTACATTCCAATTATTATAATAACCTATTTTTTGCAATCTTTCAGACGCTTTGTTTAATTCATCCAATCTTTGCATGAAGACCATATTATAGCTTTCTTCAAAATGTGGCTCAAAGTGTTCTTGTTCTACCACTTCTTTTGCTTCATGGTCTTGATGAAACCCCATTACCCAAAGGTTATGCGGTTGCAAATAAGAGTTTAACATCAATATTCTGCTATCAAAATGAAAAGCATCAACATCCATGTTTAAATCACAATATATAACAACATCCTTGTCTTTGGGAAAATCTTTGCTTATGTCAATTAAATCTGTCCAATAAATACAATTAGACAAAACCACATTTACCTTTTCTGTTTCCCATGTTTTTTTAGCAAAAGGACATACAGGGTCTTCAGTTTCTAAAACCTCTTTTGACCAATCTCTAATTTCTTCTTTTATAGAAGCCTGCGTAATCATTTTGCAAATGTTTTTACATTAGTTGGCTTACCACCAACTCCTTGTTTTTTTGACCTTTTTCTACTTACTGCTGATTTTTTTTCTGACTTAGACATTCTATTAGCAACTGCTTTGGGTACGCATTTAGGGTATTTTCTTTTAGAGCCTTTGGCTTTTTTTCTACCACAACTGTCATAGCCACCACCTTTTTTTGGAGAACCTATGTCAACCCATTCTTCTTTAAACCATTTACCTAAACCCATTACCTACCACGCATTTTAGTAACTTTTCTTCTAGGCTCCATCACAGCACCACAACCTTTTGCTATAAAGCCGCCTGTACTTGCTTTAATTACACCACCTGTAGCAGCTTTTTTAGCTCCTGAATATTTACCGCCTCTTTTCTTGTATGTTTTTACAAGCCAAGCATTTGCATAAGCAGAGGGGTAAACGTCAAATTTTCTTTTAGCTTCTGATTTTACTCTGCTATATAAACTTTTATTGGTTACATTGCTTGGTGTTTTTGATTTAGCCATTAGCACTTCCACCTTTTTCTTGCTTGCCTAATTCTTGAATTAGGGTCGTTTCTAGTTTTAGCAGAGCTACGCTTTAATTGTCCTAAAGACCTTGCGCAATAAGACTTACGTCTTTTAGCTGCTTTGCTACCTTTTTTAACTTTGCCTGTTACGGCTGTTTTGAGCTTTGACCCGGGATTAGCCTTTCTATAAGCTTTCACACCTTTCTTGGTCATGCCCGCACCTGACTTGGTAGGGCGATAATTACCGCCCTTTCCAGTCGTCTTTTTTATAGGCTTGGCTTTTTTTCTAGGCTTTTTTACTGCCATAAGAAATTTTAACCGTAGTTCTTAATAAGTGTAAGGACTATGACATAGGTATCACCACTGGTATGACCAGTCGTGGTTAAAGCTATGTCTCCAGTTTTTCCACTAGCTGCAGCAGTATTTAAAATACCACCAAATTCAGAAAAATCTTCTGAATCTGCATAGTCAGAGTTTAGGTCCCAACACACAGTATTGGTGTCAGCAACCCATAAGAGCCTTGCACTCATGCCAAAAGTAGAATAAACAATCTTTCCAAGCTTTACGCCTGTGCATGCTTGCCCATTACTACTTGATGATAAGGCGCTTACATCTACCTTGGTGACAGCAGACTCGCCTGTGCCATCAGAGGTACTTGTAAGCTGAATTACAGCCAGTCTTTCACCATCTACTATAGTTGTTGATGTTACTGCATCTGCCATAATCTACTCCTTATGCGTCAGCAAATGGTGTTACTATTGTTCCTGAACCAACTAATAATGAATCATGAACAAGGTATGTAGCTGTATCGATAGCTGTAACCTGTACAACACTACCGACTATACCGCCCTTTGTAGAACCATTTAAAGTCATAACATCGTTAGAAGCTCCCGGTACAAAAGCTTTTTTTGCTCCATCGTCTACAGCAACAATTACTGCGCCTTTAAACTTGTCAGTACCATCAGTTAAGATGTCTAAGTCTGTTGCTGCTGTTTCTATATAGAAATAGAAAGAAGCACCAATGTTATTAGCCTGATTAGGGTCTGTTGGGTCGCTTGGTGTTGTTGTAACAATTGATGGTAAAGTAAATTTACCGTCTGCATCATTACATAATAAAATTTTGCCTGCATGTGAATCAACAGTTAGTGTTGTATCTGCTGTTAAGCTAACACTGCTGTTTACACCTGCTGTAATAAATCCTGCCAATGACTTGACTGGACCTGAGAATGTTGATTTTGCCATAATTTCCTCCTAAGGAAATAAGTCTTACCATCTTGGCTTGTCTGCTAGGTCAGTTGGTAAAACAAGTTAATTAATCCTAGTCTATTGATTGTATATTAGTTTTAGAAATAAAAAAAGGGAGCCGAAGCTCCCCTTATTGGTTTTAAGAACCTTAAGCTCCTTGAGAACCAAAAACTCCACGCCAGTTAGAGACACCAAATGAGTATCTTTCTCTAGCTCTATACCTAATGTTACCTGTTGAAAATTCAGGTTCCATAGAAGTTTCCATTCCTGTTCTGTTGAACATTTTTAGACCTTCTCCATCTGCATTAACCGATGTCATAATGAAATAAGCATCAGGGTCATTTAGATAATGGTTTACGCTGAAACCATTTGGTATTGAAGATTGGTTTTTAATTGAGTTAATGTCATTATCTGATGTTGACACTCTACCCGGAGTATTTAAAAGTCTATCAGCCACAAATGTTAATTGTGGTGGAACGATTAATTTATCAGGTCTAACTGCAATAGTTAGGTTTCTGTCATCAACAAATGTTGATATATCAATTATGTTATCTTCAAGTGAAGTTTCATTTAGGTCAGCCATTGTTGTAGCTCTGTTACGAGCTGTACCACCACCCGCTAGCGGATGTGCTGTGGATATTAATTGCTGTCCATCACCAATAGCAAAATTAGCATCAAACGCATTGTTTAATACATTTGCTCCTTTTACTTCTTTGGTGTGCTGCATTGAACGTGCCAATGCTTTTGTGTATCTTCTACCTAATTGGTCATACAGGTTATCTTCAATAGCTTCTTCAGTTAAAGCAAAAGCAAGAGCCACAGTTTCGTGTGTGTATCTCGCTGTGTAGCCTTCTGAAGCACTATCAAAATTAACGCCTGCACCCTCTTCCTTGACAGGAGCTGCACCAAATCCAACTACAAGCACTTCTTCTTCAAAGGCTCTATCAGAGTCTTCTATAGAATATAGTTCTTTGTATTCTTCATTGTTTTCGTCATATTCAAGTCCAAAAAGTGCATTTAGACCGGGTTCTAATTCTTTCGCTAATTGCGACCTACTAATAGCCATCTAATTACTCCTTATGCTAAGCCTGCGCCTTTTACGCCTGCTATGTGATTTTGAATTACAACTAGAACATTTGTGTTTGCTGAAGCAACGTCTGAGTTATCAGGGTCTTGACTTACGTCAATTGCTTTTAGCGGCAAACTTGTTGCAGTTGCGCCTGTTGTTACGTCTAACTCTGCTCCTGAGATACCTGTATAGGTACTTCCTGAGTTTGTGTAGACGATATCGAAATTACCAAACAAGTCAGCCACTGGGAAAGTGTCGTCTGCTTGGATTTCAAAGACCGTATTAGGGTCATCGTGTACAAAAGCAATTATGTCTGAAGCGTTAGTGCTTGCAGGGTAATAATTACTAAATACTTGCTCTGATGTTGTTGGGTCTGTGTACATACAACCGTTGAATACGCCAACTATAGGAACTGTTCCACCATCTGCGTGGATTTCAACACCACCACCAGTAACTTGCATTACTAGGTCGCCTTGAAAAATACTTGTTCCGTAGTTTGCGGCTATTCTATAACGGCTTTGTCCGCCTGAATAGGGTGAGCCACCCATCATTCTTACAGGTTTTAGACCAAATGAAGCGTCTTTATTCGCCATGATTTCCTACCTTTTTTTTCCAAATGATACTTTAGACTGTCTATTAGAATCATACTTAACGTATCTATTGTTTCCTTGAACTTCGTTGAACATTGTATTATCCAGTGCTTCGTTCTGTTGCACGTTTCTATTTTTATAATGTTCGTTCCTTTCTTCAACAGTTTCTTTAGGTATTTTCGCTAATATCAATCCACCTACTGATATGACTCCTGCGTGTCTTCCATGCTCTATTGTAGGTAAAGGGAAATCAGGTATTTCGTCTTGTCTGACGAATTCCCATCCTTCTCTCATTCTAGCAGAAACATTGTTTCTGTCTTCTACACCTACATACTCTGACCTAATCCATCGGTATTGATATCCCTCAGGAGCAGGCGGAGTTTCAAGCATCCTCGCAGGCTGCCATGGTTTTCTTCTAGCGTTTTTATCGTGTTGCTCATCATCACGAGATTGGCGTGTTGTATTTTCAATTGCATCTAAATCCATTATTTTACTCCTTCAATTTTAACTATTTCTTTACCTACTCTTTTCAGCCACTCTTCTTGTGACATACCGTAAGGTTTCAAGTTGCTCTTTACGGAAGCATGGTTAGAATTAATCTTAATACCGCTTCTCTTCCCTTGTGTTCCTTGGCGACTTCCGGAGGAAGCAGAAGCAACTCTTTGCACAGTTGAGTTGGTATCTTTTGATACGCCTTCAGGTTTTTTCCTTAAATCAGGATAAACCTTTGTAAGTCTTTTGTCTAATTCTTCGTAATATTCATTATCATGACCATCAAAACCTTCGTTTATTAAGTCCTCATGAATACCCATTGCAGTGTATGTTTTGACTCTATCCTGTTGGAACCAGTCATTTTCTTTTTGCCATTCAACTGCTTTAGAATCAGGCTTAGGTTTATCATACACTGGTTGTTGTGTATTTTGTACACTTTGAGGTTGATTTCTAAAACTTTGTTCTTCTTGGCTTTGTAGTTGTACTTTAGCCAATCTTACTCTTTCTTCTTCTAAAGATACTTTATTAAGAAGCTCTACACTTTTAACCTCAAGGTCGGGGTCATTTGTTTCTCTAGCTTTTCTATATAAATCTTCAGCCTGCTGTCTCTGCGACTTAACACGATTTTCATATTCTTCAGTGTAGCTTTTGTCTAAAACACTGGCTCTACTTTTTACCGTGGCATATTCGCTAGATAAGTTTTTATACCTTGATTCAGCTTCGTTTGCTCTCATCTCAGCTTCTCTTATCTTGTCGTTAAGTTTATTAATTCTTTTTGATACACCTTTGGTGTATTTATCAAGCTCATCGTCACCGCCTGAGTCGGTTTCAACAACAGCTTCTTCATTAATAGGCGTATCTTCTACGTCTACAATAAGTTCTTCTGTTTCTACTTGATTTTCATTATTTATGTCGTTCATATATATTCTCCTTATACTGAAACAATGTCATCAGGGTTCAAAATAGTGGCTATAACTTCATCATCATTTAAAATTCTGACTTCGCTTTCATCAGCCAACCTAAACCTAGAACCTGCATATCTACCAATTAGTATCCACTGTCCTTGTTCACACCAAGGTTTTGCAAACCTTTTAGTGTCTTTATAACAATCAGGACCCATGGCTACTACATAGGCAACAACAGTTGCTAGGGTTTCTCTATCAATGGTTTCCTTGACCAACTGGATTCCACCTTCTGATACTCCTTTACCTTTATACGGAAGTACCAACATGCGCCAACCAGTAGGTTGAGGCATCCTTTCAAGAATACTTTTATCCAATAAGCTAGGGTCTAAAACTCTGTCGTCCTCTTCTACAAAAGCTTTATCTAGGTTAATGGTTTCTTCTTCTTTTTCTTCAACTTTTTTTTCTACATCACTATTCATTGAAATCTCCTTTTTCATGTAAGTGTTCCTTTATCTTATCATGAATATAGGATAATGCAGATATTTCACCCATTAAAAATTGATATTTTTCCATATCTTTTATGCCGCCTGACATTAAGATATCTTTGATTTGTTCCTCTCTTTCACTCAAATCCTTACGGACCGCATGAATAAAATCATACCTGTCCATATTTTAAAAAATGCCGTTGAACTTATTGCCTCTTAAAGCAGCTCCTTTACCTCTGCTTACTCCTTTGCCGTAACCGGGTTTGTGTGCTTTATCCACCTTTACCTTTTTTGGTTGCGACAGGGCAATGCTTCCTTGACCTTTTATTGTTATGGAAGTTTTTGCTTTCATGTGTTACTCCTTATTTAGTTTTCTTTTTTGTAGTCTTTTTGGCTACTGTTTTTTTCTTAGCAACTGTTTTCTTTTTAGCTACAGTCTTTTTAGCTTTCTTTTCAGGTGCTTTACCACCCTCCCATGCTTCATTTACATCAGGAGTTGACAGGTCATCTGCTATGTAATGACCACTGTCATCTCTAGCTCTTTCAACCTTTTCTACTATTGGTGTAACTTCATCTAATGCTTTGTTTTCAGCTTTCTTTTGTTTAATTTGTTGTACTATTTTTTCGTTTATTGAACTTGTCATTTATTCATCCTCGCTTGTAAGTCTATTAGTTTTAACTCAGCTTGTTGCTGTAGTCTTTGTTTGGCAATGTCGTTTTTCTCATTACCAATTAAAGCTTGTTGGTCAGCTTTTTGTTGTTGTAATTGAAGCTCGGTACCGCTTTCCATAGCATCTTGTTGTTCTTTAGCCATAAACTGTTGGTTTTTCATTTCAATCTCTTTATCACGCAATCCTAACTCTTGTTGTCTTATTGCCACAAGTGGGTCGTCTTGCTGTGGCGGCTGTACTGAAGTTAAAAATTCATTTGATAACTGTGCAAGTATTGGCGAGCTTAATCCCTCAATAATACCTTGTATTTGTTGCTGCATGCCTGCTTGTGTTTGTGGGTCTGCCTGTTGTGCTTGTTGCATCATGCCCTGAATTTGTTGTTGTGTTTCAGGTGGCATTTGCTGTTCAGCCATTTGGTTAGCCATAAACTGTAAATGCTGCATAACATGAGCAATAATCACAGATTGCAGTTGTGGGTTCATCATGACAGCTTGTGTCAAAAACAATGTCTTATGCGCCTCTACATGCGCTTCATGATTCTGTTCAGGAAAAGCTTGTTGTGGTATTCCTTGTAATAATCCACTGTTTTCTATACCTGCATCAACAGGCTTTGGTGTGTTGTCAGCAGGCGGCATAAGCAATGTTTCTATGTTATCTACGCCTAATGCTGCATACATTCTTCTGTAAGCCTCGTATATGCCTTGAGGTCCATGAAGTTCCGGGTTTGATTGAACCATTGTTAATAGCTCTTGAGCCATAATAACTCTTTGGCTCATAGAGAAAATGTTAGGGTCTGATACTGGTATTACGTCTACTCTATTATCAAAATCTTGTACTTTAACTTCTTTAGAGCCGCTTCCTGTTTCGTATGGATATACAGGTGGCAAATATTCTTGAAATATTCTAGCTAAAATTTTAAATTCATTTTTTTGTGCATAGTGCAGTCTTTTGTGTATAGCACTCATTACCTTGGTGCCTTTTTCTAAAAGCGCTACTGTTGTGCCTACAGGCATTGCTGCATTACTATCACCAATATTCATATCAGCTATAGCTGCAAATCTTTTGCCTGAATCAACCAGTAAGCCAAGTAGACTAAACAAAACATTGCTTGGCTCTTTGTAAGGTAGTGGCATTAAAGAATCTCTTAATGCTCCGCCGGGTGCATCTACATCTCTAAACTCTCCCGGTTGCAGTGGCGAGGCTTCATCTCTAATTCTTATGCCTCTTGCTTTAAAACCTGCAGGTAGATTGCTTAGAGTACCGGCATCTATTAATTGTCTTAATATTGATGTAGAGGCTTTAGATAAGCCGCCAATCATGTGTGATAAACCTAATCCATAAAAGCCAAGTCCCGGTAAGAATTTGTATTGGACAAAATAATTTATTTTATTTCTGTATACATCTTCAGGTACATAGTTTCTTCTTATGGATAATATTTGTTGTGATGAGTCGTCTATAGTAATGATATACGGTATTTTTAAGCCAGTTGGCTCGCCCATATCATCCACATCCTCAAACCCTTCTATCTCTGCTACGGTGTGTATTTCATATAACCTTCTTTGCTCGTCATCACTGAAGTCAGGCTCAACACCTTGTATTTTATCTATTTCTTTGTCTATGTTATCTCTAATTACAGACTCGTTATCGTTTAAGTCTACATCAGCATAAAATCCTGATAACTGCATTTTTCTTACTTCATTGTTGCTCATAGAGACTACATGAGTAACTCTTTCTGCTGATAATAAGTCTGTTGCGTTATAAGGTACAAGCAAATCTTCTGCAGGAATGAACTTAGACATGGGTCTGTTTTTGGCTGCATCATAATACACTTTCTTAAAAGCACTACCTGATAACGGTAGATAGAACAATAATTGGTCTAAATCAGGGTCATACTCAGGCATCTCATTCATGATGTAATAATTCATAAATTCACACACTCTTTCAGACTGCATTTCTGTTTCAGCATCTCTTCTGCCTACTATTTGTGTCTTTATTGGTCCCTGAGCAGGTAATAACTCTTTGTAAGCTTGTGCTTGAAACTGTGTTACTGCTTCAGATAATATTGGATGTATGACACCACTAGAGCCTTCAAACGGCTGACTTCTTTGTTCGTCAAATCTCATACCAAGATATTTAAGACCGTCAGTATATGTTTTTTCCCATTCTTTTCTTGATTCTTTATCATTTTCAACTGAAGAAATGAGCTTTGAGGATAACGAGCCTAAGATAGAATCGTCCAAGTATTCAACCAAATTAGCATCAAAAGGTATATCTTCTTGTGCTTCTTCAATTGGCTCATCAAAAGATATAACGTCTTCACCTATGGTAATCTCCATAGCGTCAATCATTGCTTCATCAAATGTTGGTTCGGGTGCATTTACAGCAAACTCATCCACAGGCACGCTAACAGACTTGCTTTGGTCTATTACGTCAGGATTGTTTTCTGTTCCTAATTGTCTTTCTGTAACCATTTTTTTATTTTACACCTATAATTTCTTTGTACATAACATCTCTATCTTTTTCTGCATCAACAGGATTTTTATAACTTTGTATAG
>Ga0098046_1000715_pt1 | contig 11734 bp, 16 predicted proteins | sample 11BtaG_FD_77067 | JGI IMG/M metagenome (GOLD analysis project Ga0098046, IMG submission 77067) | Marine viral communities from the Subarctic Pacific Ocean - 11B_ETSP_OMZ_AT15265_CsCl metaG | ecosystem: Environmental > Aquatic > Marine > Oceanic | place: Pacific Ocean | collected 2015-01-16
GATAGCATATCTATCTTTGATAATAATCGGCTGATTAGAATATTGTGTGAATTGAGGCTCTACAGAGAAAGATCCACTTGCAGTTCCTTTTGCAAATAATGAACCATAAACAAATATTTTAAGGTTCGTAGCAGCACCACCACCTGTGAACAATCCGTCCCAGTTAGCAGCAGTAAAAGGATACGCAGTTACGTTAGTTGTTGTACCTGCACCAGCGGCAGTTGCACCAACAATACCTTTTAATACTACACCAGAGTCAGGATTCATAACAACGATAGTGTCATTAGGAGCGATAGCATTTTGAATAGTACCGTTGTTTGTTGGTACATTAAATACAGCTAAACCAGCTCCAGGTCCAGTTACACCTGTGTAAGAGATGTGTAATCTGTTTTGTTCAGACCAGATAACCTGATCAGATGTCATTGGCATTTCAGCGCCAACCATTCTAAGGAAACCACCTAAGGTTCTGTTTCCATATCTTTCAACTTCTTGTTCATAAATCTCTGGAAGATACTGCTGAGCAAAGTCATTAGCATTAACTCCTCCGTCGTTGAAAGACAAGTAGTTGCTTTGTAAAGTTTGTTGTACTTGAGACGGTACTATTGTCCCAAATACAGGATTAATTGATCCCATAATAATTTAAAAGTTTTAGTTAAATTTACGTGTTTTGATTTTTAATTTTGAAGAATCCATACCACTAATTGCCTTAACTTTTAATCCTCCAACAAATACATCGCCTGGATTACTAGATCTAGGTTGTGTAGTTATGTTTTTAGATTGCGCACTTAAATCTTTAATTGCGTCGGCTTTGCCTTGCTCATAAAAATGTTGTGCTATAGTATCAGCATTATTAGCAGCATACATAGCTTTATGATAACCTTTAACATCGTTTACATTTCCTTCTTTATCTAAGAACTTCTTAATTGTGTTAGAAATATCTGATTGATTGTCAGCTACATCATTTACGTTTTTAATTCCATATCTAAACTTTTTTTCTCCTATTGAAAAATCAAAACCTTTGAATTCGGGACCGAAATAATCTTTAGTATTAGATTTGAACGTTTCATGTTGTTTTTGTGCTACTTGTTGATCTTCATTGTAGCGATTGAAAAAGTCCATAGCTTTTTGTTGGTCTTGAGTAACCCCAGGTCTTAACTTAATTTCCTGGTAATATTGGTTTTTCAAACCTTCTAAATGCTGTTTAGCTTTTGCAACCTCTTCTTTGTATGCGAGTTGTGCTTTACGCACTTCTCGCGGTTCATCTACATCTTCATCCCAAGAAAAATTATCTTCAATTAAAAAGTTAATTTCTTCAGAATTTAAATGTGATTTCGTTTGCTTATAATACTCTCTTAATAAAGTATCATTATCTACGTTCGAATAATCATGATTTAATCTTACATAATCTTCTAATGTACCACCAGTTTCATTCATAAAGTCAACGACTTTAACAATATTTTCTGGTAACGTAGTTGTATTTTCTTTTGGTACTTCATCAGATATAACAGCTGTTGGTCTGTTAGATTCTTGTACCATTTTCTCACCGATTTCAATAACTTCTTCTTCTTCCTTTTCAGGTTCTTCTATTACTTCTTCTATTATCGGTGTTTCTTCTTCTTCTTTAGATTCAACAACGGGAGTGGACTCTTTATCGGATTCTCCTCCTTTAACTTCCACCTTCGGTATATCTCCGGATGGTTTATCATCAGGTAATTCTTTTGTTTCTCCGACTTGAATGGCATCTTGTTGTTGTTCTACTTTTTCTTCAGTTTTTTCAACTGGTTTCGATAAATCTACTTTTATAGGTTCATCACTTTTTACTAGTTTTTTAGGTTTAAGCGCTTTAGCTTTTACTTTAAGCTTTCCAGCTTTCTCTTTTGTTTCTGACATAATATAATATAATAATAATTAATAATAATTGTTAAATCTGATCAATAGGTATTCCACCAAATTGATTTGTTTCAAAATCTGTTGGTAAACTATCGTTTTGACGTTGACTTATCATTTTAGACTGTTGTGTAGCCTGTATTCTTGTTCTTTCGTCTTTTCTATCTTCTATTTGTTTTTCTTTATCTTTTTGATTTGTAAGTTCAGCTTGTTTAAGTTTAAGATTATATTCAAATTGCTGAGCCATTTGTTCTCTTTCAATTTCAGCAGCTGTTTGCATTCTTTGAATTTCAAAATCAGATTTAGCTTTTTCAAATTGAACATTCGTTTCATTTATTGCTTGAGCTTTTTGAACATCAGCCATATCTGCTCTTTCTGCAGCTTCAGCATTAGAATCCGCTTGAGCTTGAATATTGGCCATTTGAGCTTGTTGATCTGCTTGTTGCTTTTTAACTCTTTTATATTTTAAAACTTGATTAGCTAATGTTAAGTTTTTAATTTCTCTAATATCAATAGCATCTTCAAGGAATATTTGGTTTTGTTGCAAAGCCATTTGAATATTTTGTTCAAGCATAGCTTTTTCTTCCTCTTCAGGTTCTAAGTCCATGTATATACCAAAATCATATAAATGTAAATTATCTATTTCTTTTAATGTGGCTACATTAAATTTACCAATACTAGCTTTTAATGAATCATTAGTTAATTCAAAATCTAACATATCTGAAACTCTAAGTGAAATGTTTTCGCATGTCTTCAATGTCAAATATAATGCAGCATTTAAAATATGTTTAGTAGCTGTGTTCGAAGCATTTGCTGCCATCTTTTGTAAACCAACTAAAGCATCTTTATCTGGCATACTACCATCTCGCGCTTCATTAAGCCCGGTTACATCTCTTATCATTTGTAAATAATACTGATAAGTATTAATTAAAGACGCTATTTTACCATTAGCACTTGATGTTTGTAATTCTTGAATAGGTACTTTACCTCTATTTGGGTCACCATCTTGTGTTAAACTTCTACCAACTATACTACCAGTTTGGAAATACATATTAAGTGCCTCCTGTGGATTATAATTAGTGCCATTACCTAAATCAACTTCTGCTAAACCATCTACATCTACAAATACACCATCTGGTACCATTCTAGCAATTACTTGTTGTAATTTTAAAGAAGTTAATTGAATCATATCCGCAAATCCTGTAATACGATTTACTAATGAATCTATTCTACCTTGATACATATGAGGAGCAACAAGATTATAATTCATATTAACTTTAGTTAAATCACTTTTAGGTCTGGTCATATTAGTCGCCATTTCCCATCTTAACATTTGCTCTACACCTAAAACTTTAGCGCCACTAAATAATACTTCAATTGATCTTGAAACTCTATCAAAATTATCACTTGGTGGTGGGTTAAAAAAGTCAGGTTTTTCTAATGCTTTTTCTAATCCTTGTTCTGTATGTTTTAATTTAAATACTTGATCTATATAAGTTTTGTATTCAAAATACATAACTTGTACTAAATCATTATTATAAGGTCCTCTTTGATATCCTTCTCTACCGGGATATTTTTGAATCATTTTTAAATCTTCATTAGTCAAATCAGGAAATTCTTTTTTTAACTCAGCAAGAGTTATTGATTTTATTTCACCTACATAATATATATCTTGAAAATTTGGATCATTAGTATATGACCAAACCATATTAGCAGGATTTACATAATCTATAACAACACCTTCAGATTTATTAAAACTAGTTTTTACAGCTCCTATACCTATAGTAACTATATCTTCAACTAATCTTTTTTTAGTTAATTCGTATTTATTAAAATCTAATATATTATTAATTACTTCTTCTTCAGCTATTTCAACTGATTGTTTGTAATTTAATTGCATATGAACTTCTAACTCCTCTTTGTTTTGAGGTAAGTTAGCTGGATCAATTGAGCTGTATATATCAACTCCTAAATTTTGTTTTATGCTATCTAACAATGGTTTACTCATCATGTCTCGCATAATAGAGTTTGCATAGTTAGTTCTCTGTTTTGTTGAAAACGGATCTTGAGCAAAAGCTTTTATATCATAATCTTTAGCCGATATTCCATTAACTACTATATCTACAAATTTAGGTATAATAGGAACTGGTTTCCAGTCTAAATTTAAATAGCTTAAGTCACCATTAATTGATAACTCATCTTTATATTTTTGTACAGATTGTTCACCGCGAGCATATAATCTTAATCTGTTAAAGTTTTGATAACCAGTATGCCATTTACCACTGTTTATTCTACCGCCTCTAAACCACTCATATTCAATAGCTTGTCCTACTTTTAAGCCATATTCCCAACTAAGCTTTTCCGCCACAGGTACCACCTGACTTGGAAATGAACTATTAGTACTTGTATTAATCATTTATTATTATTTTTGATTTAGTGCCTTTATTATCATATCTTGAAAAATTTAAATTAACTTTTTCTTTAATAACTTCAGCTACTGGTCTATATTTATTTTTGTTACAAGCCATTATAGCTAAACCTGAACTTATCGAAGCATCAAATTTAGTCCTATTGTTTATATCAAAAGCGGCCCAATCTTCTAATGTTCTTTGAAAATACATTGATCCATATTGTTCGTTATTGTAACCTACAAAACTTTCAATATAAGATTCAATGGCCGCGGCATGCGCTTGTTTTACATCTTCACTTGAATTAGGTATTCCACCCACTTCTTTTTCAGCGACAGATAATTTATACATTGTTTTATCTGGACGATTCATTGAATAACCTCTATAACCTCTTCTTTTTAAATAATATAATAATCTAGGTTTATTATTCTCTGCTAATAATGGCATACCATAAAAGTATAATGCCATTAAAACATCTTCAAAAAACATATCTGCTGTTTGTGGCCGAGCAATGTATTCTAAAAAGAATAAATTAGGAGGACCATCCATTGTAAATTTTGTTAAACCATGAAGAGAACCTTTTGATCCCCTGCCGTCTACTGTTCCAGATATATCATATGAGTCACATCCAAAAGCGCCCATATGCTCATTTGCTGGATATTTTTTCCCGTGTTTTACAATATATCTATTTTGTTGATGTACATCGGGCACCCATGAAACAAAAAATCTACCTTGTTTACTAGGAAAAAATTGTACACTAGTATCTTTAATTCCACCTTCCCATTGAAAATTACCTTGAGTTATTACTCCAGAATATTTCAAATCTTCATTATAATCTATTTGTTCGTAAATTTTTGTTAAATTAAATATAGATTGTTTTGTTTCATCTCTGAACGCGTGTTTTTCAGTACGTGGAAACTGTCTATATAATTCATTAAGTGCGTCTGGGTCGTTCTTAAGGCCATCTACCTCATTTTCCCAGTGTTCAATGACACCGATCTCAATCTTTTGACCATCGATTCCTTCAACTTCTTGTTTCGGAGTGTCAAAGACAGGGTATCCATAAGTATCAATGTATCCCTCGTAGTTCCATTCCATAGGTATGAACAGAGAATATAATCCTGAGCTAGTCTGTCCATTGCGGTTTCTTTTGGTAACATCTGAGTCATAATAAAGTTTTTTGTAGTTTCTACCACCTTTGTCAAGAGCATTGCTCGTTGAACCCATCATACATTTACCAATAATCTTACTACCTAATCTTAACGTTGTTTTGGTAACTCTCCAGTTATTGAGAATATTTTCAGGTTTTTCCCATTTTCCCGCCTCATCATGTACAAGTAACGCAAGTTTTTCTCCGTCATAGGAGTTATCACCAGTATTTTTCCAGTCGATAGTGGTGTCAAGCCCAATGATTTCTTTAATCTGCTCATTTGTATCCATCTTTTTTCTAGTGAATCTGGAAGCTGGAACCCTGTAGGCAAGTTCGGTTTTCGGTCGGTCCATACCATCTTGGATCGGTTTGAAAAAGAATGGGTAATTAACTGAGATTGGAACAATCTTGTCTGTAAACATTTTTTTAGCATCTGCACCTGATTTCGATAAGACACCGAATCGAGCGTCGCTAGATATTGTCGCAAGGTTGACCGTTTCCCCTGACGCCATAAAAGAAAAGCCACTTCGTCTATTTTTAAGGTAGCACATTCCATAGCATCTTGTATCAGCTTTGCACGCTTCCCAGAAAATGAAAAAGAGTCTATTTGCCTCTCTAAAATCGGCTCGGCCGACATCGATCTTTGACCATTGGAGATACATGTAGTGAGTACCAGTAAGATAGGTAGCAACACCTTTATTGTAGAACCAAAAGCCTTCTTCACGTCTTTTAAATTCATTATCAATATAGTCATGTAAATTTTGTTTAAATGTTTCTGGGTAAGCTTTCCAATCAAAAATAGTTTTAATTTTCTTTAGTTCTGGTCTGTGTGGAAACACTTCCCAGTATTGTTCTAATTTTTTATCAGATCTTTTATAAGCATCTTCGACGGCAGGTAATGCTATCCTAAGATTTTGGATTTTATATACTTCACCAATTTTACCAGTTTTTGATATAACGATGACATCATGTTCTTTATTGTATCCATATTCCCATTTTTTATATCTATTTAACCTTTTAATTACTTGAGGTTTAATAGGTTCTATTACTTTATATAATGTTTGTTCGTACATTATTTAGATCTTCTTTCAGCAAAACCACTAAAGGTATTATCCTTTTTTTCTGTAGGTTTATTGTCTAATATATTTTTTTCTTCTTCAATACGTGTAAGTATTTCAAACGCATCAAATATAGCAAGCTTTTTTGTAGCAGCTGCATTTTTTAGTCTGTCAGCAGATATATCATCTTCTGAATCTACTATAGGCTCTTTTGCAACCTTAATTAACTCGTCAACTGCTCTTTGCCCAGCTTGGATTATATTCTTTTTCGTTTCCTTTACGTTCATACTTAATTACAATATCATTAGATTTCATACAATAAAGACGTTTATTATCTACAATAAAGTCATATTCTCCGAATGGAGTATAACCTACAACGTCCCCCTCGCTTATTTCTAACGCTTCTAACGCACTATTACCATATTTTAGTATCCCAATAAGGCTTTGCTCTAAAGAAGTGTTAATTTCATCATAATTTTTTAGTGGTGCTATAAAGCATCTATCACCAAATGCATTCCATTTATTGTTTCTTTTGTATAAATATACTTGATCCAATTGAACAAAATACATATTATCTTTGAAATAAGCTCTACTATTTTTTTCATTTCCTCTAATATCATAAAATCTTCTAAATACATTGTGGTGTATTAATACAAGATCACCAGGTTTTATAGGCGTTTTATATGCTAAAGGAATTGAAATAACTTTTCCTATGTTATTAACAGATTTGTAACTTTCAAGCTTAGTATTAATTATTAAGCTTTTGTCACCTACTTTTACTTCATTGTTATATCGCTGGCCGTATGGCTCGACGATAAAATCAAATAAACTGTTCATTAATATTCTAAGTCGTACTCAACGGATATTGCCATGTTAGAATTAAACTTCTTCCATGGCAACACCTCGTCATTTTTTTTGATAAAAATGTTGTAAGAATTGTCTTTTTGATCAGATATTATATGTGATATAGTATGACCACCATATACAGACTGACCAACAGAATAATGCATTGCATCTGTTTTATAATCAGAGCCAATGCTGATTTTTCTGATAACTGACGACATTATTCTTCTGTTTTATCTTCTTTTTTTTCAATTGGCTCATATGTACCATCAGCTAAATTAATATTTACTGATCCATATTCTTCCTCAAGTTCTTTTTTAAACTCTTCGGTTTTTTTGTTAACCTCATGAAATTGTGCTAATACTGCGGTTTTTTGGACTTCTAAAATTCCTGTTTCATTTAACAGCTGATTTAACTGTTTTTGAAACTCTTGAATCTGTTTTAATTGGTCTTCTTTGATTTTGTTTGGTTCACTCATTTTAATTGAATTTAATTTATTAATTTACTTATTAATATAGTTACGTGTTTTATTTATTTTTTAAATATACTTGTAACCTTTTCTCCACTCCGTCCACCGAAATAGGCTAGAACGACAGCCATCATGACCTTTTCAAAAGTGTCATTCCATGTTTCGCCTATGTGAAACGGTATTGTGTCTACACTATCCAGTAATCCTGCTAGTGAAAATACAACAATACACCACACTAAAACTAATGGGCGTACATTCTTCGAAAGCCAAGAATCTGATGCGGCATCCGCCTGCCACCTTGAAGTGATAGACTCCATTTCTTTATTCTGCTGTTCGTAGATTAATTGTTGTAATTTTATTTTGTCATCAGAGCTTACGTCTGATTTACCTATAGCTGCTATAGCTTCTCCCGGTGACGTTACTCCTTTAAGTACATTCCCTAGTGTGGGGTTTACTATTGAAGCAGCACCAAATAAAAGTTTACCTACAGTACTTTCTGCGAATTTCTTTTTAGGTTTTGACATAATTAACTATTTTTATATGCTTCAGCTTCCCAAGGAAGATTTTTAGCACCTTCTTTCATTTTAGATCTGGGATAAACTTTACCTTTCCAGTAAACATTTTTATCATCATAATCAAGATCACCCCTTTTCATTTGATCATGATGTACCATTTCATGATTAATAATATCTTGTTCTTGTAAAGGTGATTCTACATCTTTATTAATTAAAATACTCCCGTTTTTATCAGCTTTACCTAATACTCCTTCTTCTAAAGGTACATGGTAAACAGGTGTAGTATTCAGAGAATATGGTGGGTTATTAAGTTTAAATGCCATTACTTTTTTGGAAACATTTTATTTAAAAAAGTTTTTCGGCCTTCGCAACCACAGGGCACATTAAGGCCCTGTGATACTGCGTCAACCACTTTTTTAATTCCAGTTGCTTTGGTAAACTTTTCTATGTCGTCTCCTAAACCTCTAGATTTCATTATGCAATTGCAATTCCTGAAATACTAATCCCTGAAGGATTTTGTACTTTAGCTTTTACACCACCTGGATTAGCAGTTAACGCGTAGTTAACAGCGTCTCTCATTGAAGGAGTTGTTCCTGTAGATGTGTGTGTAATTGTAATTAAGTCAGCAGCAGCTGGACCTTGTACGTAAAGTTTAGTAGTAGTTGCACTACCAGCTTCTACAAATACAACGCTTTCAGCGCTTACTAATAATTCTCCGTTGTCTAAACCAGAAGCAGATGAATTAAATGCGATAAATTTTGCCATAATTTTGATTTTTGATTTTTGTTAATGTTAATGTTAATGTTTATATGGTTGAGTTTTATACAGACTCTACTGTTTTATTTTTCACCTTTAAGTTTAAATTCATGCCCTTTTAAAACTTTATCAATTCTTTTGTTTACATTACCGATAGAATCTAGTGATTTATTATAAGTATCTACTGATTGATTTTGAGCATTTATAGCTGCATTATAATTATTTAAAGTCATATCTCCTGCGTCATAAATCGCTTTTGCTGCTTCTGTCTTAGATTTTGCTGCATTTAATTGATTTTGTCTTAAATCCATTACATCGGATTGACTTTGTCCTTTTTCATTGAACCTGTCACCATAATACCCTGTTTGCTTTAAAGGACCACCAGCATGATCGTCAATAGGCATATCATCTAATAAGTTTTTCTTATGAAAATATGAATTACTTGCATGCTTACTCATAAAAGACCCACCCATACTCATTGGGCTATCATGCATTTCACCATGTTTTTCAGGGCCTTTATTTTCTAACATAGCTTTTGCTTTGTCGTAATTACCGCCAGCTTTTTGCATAGCATGACCAAAAGCATTACCATTTAAAGGACCTTGTTCCATTTTACCATAAGCAGCAGGCCCCATACTTTTCTTTTTTAAATCATCATAATGAATATCTTTTTTTAACCTACTTATTTCACTTCTATCATAGGCCATTTTATGATCTTGTGACATACTATGTTTAGGCATGCCTTTACTGTTGTTTTTATTGTATCCCATTTTTATTTATTTATTTGCGTGATAACCTGCTAAAACTTTATTTGCTTCTGCTTTTGACGCAAAACCGCCTCGCCAGACTTGGTTGCCAGGTTTTTTATTATTTATTATTACGTATTCGTTACCTTTTTTTTGTACACATCCAGGTCCACCCTCAGATTTTGCACACCCTTTATTTAATGGTCCTTCCATGCTATAAGGGCTTCCACCAAACTTTTTTTGGTATTTTTTTTCTTTTTTTTCAAGTTTATCTTCAACTTTATAAAGTTTTTTCATATCTCGATCATAATTACCACTAGTGTATTCATTTTGACCGTGACCTTCTATGACTGCGTCGTATAATCCTTTATGCTTATCAGATAATTTATTTATTTTCTTTTTTAATCTTGAACCATTGCCTTGATTTACTGGAGAGCTTGTTAAACTAAAAGGTTGGCTTGAATTAGCTTTTATCATATTTAAAGCAACTCCGCTACCTACTTGACCGTTTTTATGTTTATATTTTCCCATTTTATTTTTGATTTCTAATAGAGGGAACTCCCGGTATACCAGATACACCTATATCTGTCCACTCTCGTTTATTTTTATGCCATTGATTTACCGATTGATCACCCATTCCCGCAGGTGTTGGATCTTCTTGTGGTGGTTTATAATCAGGTTGGTTATCACTTACTCCAGCGGGGGTTGTATTTGGAGAACTACTTGGTTGATTTTGTGCACCAACTTTAGAAAATTGTTTTTTTACATATTTATTCATATCAGCTTGAGACTGATTCATAAACTTTTCATTTTTTTTAGCTGTAGCTTTAGCTTTTATTTTTGATATAATTTTATTTTTAGCTAATTTTTCACCTGCTTTTCCTAAAATATTTTTTGGATTGCTAAAAAAATTTCCAGCAGCCGCTTTAGCAAATCCAGTTTTACCTCCTGCTAAAAGAAGTTCAGGGGGTATAGGAACAGCTTGTGGTAAAGGTGATTTTCCTAAAACTCTATTTACCATATTTAAAGCTCCTTCTTTTTTTAAATAACCCATGATTATTATTTTTAACTTAATGCGACTAAATTTTCTACACCACCTTCAGTTCCGGTAGCATATACTTGTACTACACTAACTGGTAATATTTCTCCTTTAACTGGATTATGAAATGTTATAGCTTCATTATTTACAGTATGAACTTTTATTTTTGAACTTGCAGCATATGTATATGTTAATGTAGCATCTGCAGCAATTGAATCAGCAGAAGCTAATACATAGTTACTTGCATCTGTTACAGAAGTAATTGCTAAACCAGCATCTGGTAAACCAGTACCTTTTACTATCATACCCGCTTTAATAAGTGGGTTAGGAGATTTCAACCCAACATTAGTTGAGTTACTTACAGTGTTGTTGTCTGTTGTTGTTGTTACGGGAAGACTAGCTGGGGAATCACCAATATATATATTGTACTGCTTCCAAGCGCCTTGAGGTACCTCTGCTTTAGTTCTACCGTCTATCAATAGCGTATCACTTACTGATGGTACTACTGCTGAACTATAAGCTTCTGTGTAATAATTTCTAATCATTTTTTTATTTTTTATTTTTCTTTATGTTTATTACAGAAATTTCTTGCAGCTTCTACGCTACCAAATCCCCATTTTTTTAAAGCCATAGCTTTTCTAGTTGGTTCGCCACTAGCTTCTTTCATAGCTCCTTTCATACCGGCAAATCGACATGCGAAAGATACTCTACGTTTACCAGTACCTGAAGTTTGTCTGCTTCCAAGTTTTTTACCTGTTTCTTTAGTATATTTTGAACGCATTTTACGATTTTGTTTTTCGTATGCTTTTTCTTTTATTTGAGTTGGTGATTTGCTATAAGCCATAATTATTTATTTTTTAATA
>Ga0098046_1000720_pt1 | contig 11714 bp, 27 predicted proteins | sample 11BtaG_FD_77067 | JGI IMG/M metagenome (GOLD analysis project Ga0098046, IMG submission 77067) | Marine viral communities from the Subarctic Pacific Ocean - 11B_ETSP_OMZ_AT15265_CsCl metaG | ecosystem: Environmental > Aquatic > Marine > Oceanic | place: Pacific Ocean | collected 2015-01-16
ACCAGTTCGGTTTCAAAAGTATCTTCCGCAGTTAGGCAAACTGTAGATAACAGTAGGGTTAGAATTATTTTTTTCATTTCAACTTTTTATTTTTAAGTTTCTTCATTTCTGCCATCGGGTCATATGCGTGTAGCACATCTAAATATTCCTTTTTTGATAATTCCTCTTTGTTCGCTCTCAGCAAAGCGCATTTTTCAACATCATGAACACTTACCCCGTCTATATCTCCAATATGGTCATTACAGTGTGGGCATATGTGCAACCACCTTTGGGCAGGTCGTGAATGACACATTATGGCTGTTTTAAATCCGCTCATCTTATTTCTCCATTTTTTGAATGTTACGGCCTGTTTGGTGACGCCAGTCCCAATCGTCCCATTTATCTTCAATTTTTTGCAGGGCGTCCTTTGCTTCATCTTCGGTAGCATACGGGCCGTAAACATAAGGGTCAGTGTTATCCCAAGTAATTATGATCGAGTACATTTTGTTTTCAGTGTTATTAGTGCCGTTAAGCATAATAGGAATATATAGGTAAACGGTTAACCTGTAAACAATAAAATGCAACTTTTTTCACTTTTTTTTCATGGCCCTTTTCAGTTCCCTCTTATGGGCTTGTTCTGATGCTCGCCTTGCTGCTCTGCTACCAAGATCACTTCTGCACCAGATTCTATCCTTGTTGCTTTTGTTAGCTAGGAATCTTCCGAATGAAGATGATTCAGCCATTTTCTTTATTTGATTTTCTTCTGCCATAATTCCTTAACCTTTTTGGATAATCTTTTAGAGTTATTTTTCGATCACCTTCTATATAGCCTTGAGCGTTTGCGTGATTTGGTTCTTGCCATATAGCTTTCTCGCCATATTTTTCACACATTTTTTTGTATTCAATATGGTCGCTTATGTAATCCATGAGCTATAATTTCTTATCTGATTTTCCCCACGTTACCATATCGTCAGCATTTACTGCCTTAATATCTGTCATTCCCAAATTATCAGGAGCATCAGGGTTCTTTTCTCTGTATTCCTTAATTGCGTAAGCAGGAGCGACCATCCAATTTGGAGCAAACACTTCGACTTCAGCACCGTTATTTAATATTACGAGATAATGATTCATAGTTATTTAGTTAGTTCAGGTTGATATTTGTTCTTGTACCAGAAGGGAATATTTTTGTTGCCACGTTCCCATTTTGCGAAACGGGATTTTTCATGATTATAATAATTGCGATAAGAGGTAATCGGGCAATCTACTTTATATCCATCTGGCATAGCTTTTATAAACGGAGTTTGTTCGTATGCAGGAAAGGTAAGTTTATTTGATTTCATCCAGCACCAATCTATTACCTGTGCTGATTTGTGGATTTTACCGTAGCGTTTTGTGTATTCATCGCACAATGTGAAAGCGTGATCTAACAGCCAGTTAAAATTCATGCGGGATGAACGAGTCCACTTTGTGCAAGGATGATTTATGTATGTTGCCTTGTAGGGTGCTTTATATTTTTCTGGATAGGCTGAACAAAGCATTTGTGCAGATTCGACAATCATTTTGCAAATATGCTTATCGCATAACCACTCTGCAGCCTGTTTAGGGTCATCATCTAAAATAAATATATTCATTTTGAATCTCCTTTGAGTACGAACAGGTTAAAAGCGTTGTGAAAATTTTCAGCGAGCGTGATGAGCATTTGCTGCTTGATAGAATATTTCTGTTTATCGAACTGCACAATATCGAGGCAACCCTTGATTTGGAACCGTGCTTTTGGACAAGCATAGTTACGGGTCAATGAAAAATAAGTTGAATCAACGCAAATATGCGTTGGATTAGATTTGATATATTGGATTCGGTTATTAGCAGTCATGTTGGTTAGTTAATACAGGTTAAAGGCTAGGCTGTAAACAATAAAATTTAAGCAAATCGGATTGAATCACCTGTATCCAAAAGAATTTCTTTTCCGTTATTTGCAACTACCACTGAGGTTAATCGGTCAGTTTTTCCAAACATGAAGTGTTTGGTATAAGTGATTTTTTCGCCCCGTTGGGTTTTCTTTGTGATTTGTTTGTCGCAATCAGTTATCATGGTGAAACCTTACACGTTAGGTGTTAGCCTGTAAACAATAAAATAAGAAAAATGAAACTTTTTTCAGGCTGTATATGGGGTATGTAATCATATACCAATATTCTAAAGTACGCTTAGACGTTAAACTACGCACCGAGTTTATGGTTGATTCTCCTGTATATGGATAACACTTTCTACAGTGGTAATTTTATTTTCAATAATGGATTTAATTTTATTATATGCATACAACTTCAATTCCATTTCCTTTATGCCCTTTTTATAGGATTCAATTTTTCTTTCATTTGAATCTTGGTCTGTTTCTAATTCTCTTAACATAAGAATGTTATCATCCACAGTATTAGCAAATAGCTTTTTAATATCTATTTCATCCTTGGTTTTTGTATTCTTTCCAATCATTATTAGTATCTTTCAATCTGTTTATATTTAGTTTTAGTGATAGTATTTTCTTTAAGTTAGATTCAGATATGTATGGGTGTCGGCCCTGTTCATAAAATTCCTGTGTGATTTTTTCTGCAATTCGGTCAATATATTCTTCATCGCCTCCTTTAGATTTTCCATAATGCCTACTAGGTTTTCTATTTGAATGGCATTCATTGTGATGAATACATCCATGCCCAACCTCATGAGCAATAACGTGCATTGCAATTACCTCGCGTTCATAATTAAGAAAATTTCTTTTAATATAATCTTCAGGCTTTTCATTGCAGATTCCAAATTGAATCCATTTGCCCCTATATTTTTTTCCGATTCTACATTTAATTTCTGACCCTATATTTGTACCAAGGTAATAATGCACTCCTGAATAATTTTCCTCTCTGTTGGTGATAGTAAATTCACGAATGTGCTTCTTAAAAAACTTATTATGAAGTGATTTAGGAATTCTATTGAAATCGCCTGATGTTAATTGCCGCCAGCGTGTGCAAGCGAACGCAATCATCTTATGAATTAGTTTATCATTTAGATCAGTGGTATTTTTATAAATCATTTTTGTTCTCCGTTAAGATTAAAAAGGCCCCTGCTACCCTCACCTGACTTTGAGGGCAGCAGGGATTGTTTTACTAACACTGACGAATTAGTTTGGCCGACATATCACCTTCGGTCATGAATTCTTTAATTTTACCATCATCGGTTTTAAAGTGTTCTTTGCACCAGAAACCAGTTCCCTGTTCCTTTGTTGCGGAGATAGGAATTCCAATAGTGCAAAGCTCGCAATCATATTTTACATGGCCACTATCATCCACATAATTAAGAATAGGTTCACCTGATTCAGTGGTTGTTTCCTGTATTAAAAGCAAAATATCATAAAGTTGGTCGCATAGTTTATCGGCCTGTTCTGCAAACCACTTTTCAGATTTTCTGCGAAATTTCGGATCAGAAATATTGGTTTTAGGTTCTAAATATCGAGCAATCCGATCATTGTAATTTTTACAAATTGCCTGAATTTTAGGATTCGTTTTATCAATGGTGAGTAGTGTTACTTCAGTGTTAGTTTTCATGTCAGTTATTTGATTAGTGTTTTGTGTAGATTTTCAATGGAGTATTGAATAAGGAAATTATCCATTGCTCCAGCAGCCTTATCACCTAATTTGGTTTCCAAAAAAGCAAGTACCTCGTTAGCCATTTTGAGTTTAGCCAAATTTTGTTTGGCGCGTTGTTCGGTTTGCTTGCAACCAAATTTATCTTTACCTTGTTTCAGGCCGATTTGTTTTTCGATTTTGTTTGTGCCGTTTAGCATAGATAGAATATATTCATAAACGGCTTACCTGTAAACAAAAAAAGTAAAAAAAATAGGTATGTAGAATAACGCATAGGCATACGTTATCTCAGGGGTATGTTTATATTCGAGAGCTAAGAAGAACGCTCACAAACGAAGCTAGGCGTACTGTTTCTAGCAGAATCAGATCACACTACGGTTTATATCAAAGGCCCAATCTTTTAGTGGCCTATCCAGCTTATTATTTCTTTCCTGTGCAGCGTCTAAAATGAATGTTTCAACATCAGATTTTTTAGCGCAATTAATTAGGTTAGAAATATCTTTAGGAAAACAAGTTCCACCAAAACCAAAATTCCCATTACAAGGAACCTTTGTATGGCTGGATGTTATTCTATCATCTATTAAAATACCATTTAAGGCTTCATTCCATCCGATGTGTTTTCCTTCAGCGATTTTGTAAAGCTCATTGAACAAGCTTACTTTGGTTGCTAAAACACTGTTTCGAGCTAACTTTATAAATTCAGATGTATTTGATTGAGTTAGAAAAACATTATCACTTTTAATTGCATTAGCTTCTTTAGCATTTGTAAGCGCAGCTTTAATTGACGAATAAATTTCTAAATTGGTGTTATCAATTCCCAATACCCATGTATCTGTTTCGATAAAATCTACAGAAGCATTTGCTTCAGTTAGAAATTCAGGAAAATGATTTACGCCTAATTCCTTGCAAAAGCCAACTGGAGTTGTGGAGCGTATAAATGTTTTAGCTTTTTCTTCAGTTGAAAAATCAGCGATAGCTTGTGAGATAAAATCTGTATGGCAATCACCCTCTTTATTCATTGGAGTTGGCAAACAAATAAATATTAAATCACAAGACCTAATATCATCCATTGTGCAATTATGAGGATGCGATTTGTAATCTACACGATCATAGATAAAAACAGAATTTTTCTTGCAGGACAAGCCAGACGTAGCGTTTCCAACAAAACCATTTCCCACTATTCCTAGCTTCAGTGCATTTCCCATTGTTTGGACTTTAATTTGGAGGAGCAAAATGTAAACAAAAAAAAGGAGGGGCATTTCTGCCCCTCCCGAGGAGGTGGGTTTTTAGTTGGATACCAGCATGGCATCCTCCCAGTATTTGTTTCCAATGGCTAGGAGTTCTTCGCCATGATCCTTTTGGATATTTTTAAAAAAGCGAGATTTGTTTTGGCTCCCAGAACCGAATTCGGAACTTTCAAATTGCTTGCGGGTATTTTCCAAACCGCCAGCAGATTCATGAGTATAATAATCGGTTAAGCCGTTGAAACAATCAGCCATAGTTTCACCAGAGTTGCCTTTACCTTCTCGGTAGAGTTCGGTCATTCTGTTCATCACATTTACAGTTCGGCTTGATACCTTTTTATCAGCTTTATTTTCAAGCAAATGGCCGAGGTACATCCGTTGTGCATTATGTGATTGGCATTTAATTTGGCCCATGTGTTCAAGTGCCATTTGAAACTCAGCAGTTACGCCGATGTGTGCTTCAATCGCGTCAGTTAAATCCATCAGATTAGCATTGCGAGTGTGCTTTAATTTTACCTTGAAGTCAGATTTTTCTGCCATCGCAGCGTTGAAAGTGTTTTCGCAAACAACGCAGGTGATTCCTGTTTTTCCGATAACACCGAGTGTACCGCCATGCCCCCAACCGATATTTAGAAATGGATCATGTTCACGACCAGCAGCATTAAAAGAATCAGCAATTTTTACTGAAACAAATCCTAATGAACGATCAGCTACAGTTCCAATAGATTGAATTACATGATGAGTTCCTTTTAAGGCTTCATCCAGCATATCCCAAATTTGTTCATTGCTGAATGGTTGGTATTTTTTAGAAACAGGTTTGCCAATCGGCAAATTATCATCAGCAGCACTGATTTGGTAGCTGTCGGTTTCAATTACTGTTTCATCAGGAGCAGTATAAGTGAGCCGATTAAAATTTAGGTCATACATGATGCCTGAATTTTCTTTGGTTACAGTATCTACTACGTTTGTCAGGCCGTGCCATGCTTGGTTTAAGCCTGTTTGGATGTCGCGTTCTTGGATATTATGCATTGTATTAGTTAGTTAGTGTTTTTATTGATGCCGTTAAGCATGAGATTAATTTAAAATAAGTTCTTACTCTGTAAACAAAAAAGATAGATAAAAAGGGGAGGTTTCCCTCCCCCGATTTTATTTAGGCATTTGCTTTATGGTTATTGAAAACAAATACCAACATTTTAACACGATTCCTTTTATTTTTTAGAACGTGTTTAGTTGCTTTAATATTTTCATAGTAAGGAATTAAGCCAGCCTCAAATTTATCAACAACTTTTTGCATTTCAGAAATTTGAAATAATAGGCTGTCGATTTCTTTTTTGTATTGTTCAGGTGTCATTTCGTTTTTTAGTTCAGTGTTAGTGCCGTTAAGCATAATAGGAATATAATCACAAACCGTTAGCGTGTAAACAAAAAAGATAGATTTTTTTAAGAAGAATATTTTTCCTCTTCAAGTTCAGTTTGCTTTATGCAGAATTCTCTTTGTTCCTCTTTTGAAAGCCAAAAGAATAATCGTGTATGCGTTTCCTTTAATTCATCTACAAGCAATTCCATCTCTGGAGAATAATTATCATGAACAAGCATATCATCTACTATTTTGCTCCTTTTACTTTCTAATTCAATGAAGCTTGGCTGATCTAAAACCTCATGGATTTTTTTATTAACAGCATTGATTAGTGATTTATCAACAGCGTGTCTTTTACCAGTTCCCATTTTTGTGAAAAATATTTCTACCTCTTCAAAGATTTTTTCTCTTAAAAGCCTGTCAGATTTTTCTTGTAGCTTTTCTCTGTATATTGTTTGTTTTTTCATCTTCATTAGTTAGGTTAGTTTTTTGGGGGGAGGTTTCCCTCCCCGCAGTTTTTATCAGTTAGAGTTTTAGGCGGCGTTCGCGTGTTGCTTCCTTGTTTTGCACTTCTTCAAACGTAGCGTGATAAGTATCAGGGAACGGATGGCTTTGCATATGCTTGTCGTACTCCTTCCAAAGCTCGTCATCAATGTGATCGCGGAGGTTGTGTATAGCGGAGACCTGAGAACTGAGGCTGTATTCCCTTGGCTCGTAGGAATCTTCAGGTGTGCAGTTTGAAATATCCTTTTGAAGTTTTTCTATTTCAACGCAAATGTCTTGTTGGAGGCGATGCGGCATATTTTTATTTTCTTCTTTCAACAAGCTGTTTAAAAGTGAATCGCTCATCGCTTGACGTAGCCAGTTAAGTTGTTCGTATGTGATTTCTATTTTCATTTTAGTTTTTAGGTTCAGTGTTAGTTTTTTAATTATTTATTAGGCGATATAAAATTCTTCTGGAAGAAGGAATTCGGTGACACTGATTTCAATGTTTTTGAAACCCTTTTTGGAGAACAGTTCCATCGCATCTTGGCGAACAATTTCTTCGTTCTCCCCTTTGGCTACGAATTGACCCTCTAGCCCATCTGCCTTGTATACAATCTCGAAGGTTGCAGCTTTAGGATTAAGGAAAGTTGTTCCGTTATTCTGTATTGTGCTTGAGTTGTAAGTGAATATTTCGTTGGTTGCGGTCATTGTCAGTTTTTTTTGTTCAGTGTTATTAGTGCCGTTAAGCATAGATAGAATCTATACCTTATCGGCTAGGCTGTAAACAAAAAAGATAGAAAAAATGAAAAAAAAATTTTGACAGATTTGGAGTCTGAATTTAGATTCTAACCACATCTTGGGTTAGATGTTAGTTATTAGTTATCAGTGTTAGGGGGGAGCGAGAAATCGCTCCCCTTTAGTTTTCAAAAGGGCATATAAACATATTCGGGAAAAAAGAAAACGCCTTACAGGCGATTCTCAGGGCAAGCAATTTCAGTGTTTTTTCATGTTTTCACTGATTTAAAGAAAATTGTATACTCATGGGAATTTATAGTGCTGAATTGGGTAAAATCCTCTAGGTGTATTGATTTTAAATTTACGAGTTTCCAATTTATCATCTGCTGATAATTCCCTGCAAATTCTTCCTGCATGAGAATATGATACATCTTTTATTTTTGCTAAATCTCTAACTGTGAACCAGCCTTCTGGGACTTTCTCCGATTCATTAATAGATAAAAGTTTTTCTGCTATTTCTCTTGCTGTTTTTTTATCCATTAAAATTCCTCCATTCCTGTTGGCAGCAGCCATTTAGTTCCACATTTTCTAGCTATCCAAACATTTACAGATTCGCCCTTATAAACTCCAAATGCAAAAGCATTTTCCCAACCAGCAGTTGCTAATCTATTTTTTGCATAATCCATTTTAGAAAAATCTGCCATGCAACCTGCTGAATATCCGTGGCTTCCTCCTTGCCTTTTTCCTGTTTGAATTTCTACTCTATGAAGATGCCCCATTATCACACTTCCACCCATAGCAGCATAATGTGTAGCGTGTTCTTTTACTGCGTTTGCATTTGCTGAATAGCCATGTAGGAAAATTAGATTTCCATTTGCTTCTGAATGCAAACCTGTTTCTGCATGATATGGAATTAGTTTTGTTTTTAATTTTTTGCAGTATGTTTTAATTCTATCTATGCAATTATCAGCAGCTAATCTCATCATCCCATTAGAATGACTTCCTGCAATTCTCCAAAGCCTATCTTCATGATTGCCTAATAAATAAACATCAGGTTCAAACTCTGTAAGAAATTGAAATCCATAAAAGAAATCTTCAGATAAATCATCAGCAGCAGCACTATCATCTGATGATATGCCAGAACGTAAACCTGCGAAATCGAAACAATCACCTAGATGAATCTTGAGATCAGGTTTCCATTGATCGCAAAATTTTATTAATGCTCTTAAAGATTTTTTACAACCTAAAGCACCATGATTATCACCTACAGCAACAAATTTTTTCCATCCTGAATTAGCCATTAAATACCATTCTCCAAAGAATGATATTAATAGCAATGATTACAGATAGAAAAGCTATGGGAACTAACGAAAAGAAAAAATAGATTAGATATTTCATGTTTTTAATTTTTAGGTAATGGCCCTGCTATCCAGCCTTCAGGCAAATGAACTTTATTTTTGGATTTAATCCACTGACCATCTTTGCTGACATAAACTGTTCCTTTTACATCTGGCCCCAACCTAACTAAATCTGCTTGCGTATCTACAAAAACCACCCTAGTCGTTCCGCAAGCTGTCCCTAACATGATCATCCCACCTACGCTTAATATCTTTAGGAGTATCTGCATCACTCGCTACTTTATCTCTTTGGATTAATTTTGTTAAATGTTCAAGCAGAGCCTTAAAAAAGCTGACCAGAATTTGCATCCTAATCCTCTGCTTTTATTACTTCCTTTTTGATAGAACTTCTTCCATAGGTATAGCCAACAGAAGTTAAAGCCATTCCAATAATAGCTGCAATTTTATCATAGAAATTAGTTCCATTATCAGGGTCAATCCATCCTCCAATAATGGCGATAGTAAGAATGCTTGATATGACAGCAAATGTAAATTCGCTTGTCAGAAATCCTTTAGTCAGTGCTTTCGTCTTTTTCTCGCTCATAATCTTGTTCTAATATTTCGTAGTATTTCTTAAAGAATTCATTTCTTGCCTGAACCATAGCATACTGAACTATTAATATACAGGTAAAAACGACTCCAAATATAAGACCTATAGCAAAGCTTAAAACATCTAAATTCATTCTTCCAATAGTTTATCTATTTTTTCTTCAATCCGGTCTAGTCGAGTTATTAAATTAGATGTTTGCTCTTCTTGTCTAGCTAATTTTATCTCTGTATGAGTTAATCTTCTAGCTAAATCATCTATAGTAGATTGAATTCTTCTGAAAAAGAAACCACCAACTGCTACAGCTATTCCAAAAAAAGCTGATAAAAAACTATTTAAATCCATATCAATCGCCCTTTACTTTACACAGGTTGTCCCAACTCTAAATATTTAGAATATTTTTTAATTTCTTTATGATTAAATAAATTTTCCACCAAATTCAAGCTGAGTGTCTTTTCCTTTAAATAAAATTTGAAACCCTTATTTCCAGAAGCATTTATTTTTGCTAATGAATTTTGATTAGGTTTGTAGCCTAAATACTTATCCATAAAAATAATAGCATTTTCTTCGCTGAACTCCGAGACATAATTCACTGAAGAAATCCATTCAGGAATAATCCATAAGCCTGATTCATTTCCATCAAGAATAAATTTGAAGTAATCGTTTAATGTCATGTTTGCTAAATCAAAATGTTCTCCAAATGGATTCTTCGAAGTTTCTCTTAAAACTCTATGCCCCCAAAAAAACAAAGAGCAAATCAAATCAACAGGATGCCGCAGAAACATAAAACTAAAAAAGTTTCTTTCATTGTAATATTCTAAAATAGATTTTGAAATCCATAGATGTTGCTGATGAACAAAAATTTTTTCTGATTTTGAATTTGCTATAGATTTTAAATTATCTTCTGAGTAAAAAGGCATCCCAACGTGTTGAAAAAATTGAAAACCTGAATGCCTTAAATCTTTTCTAACAGTATCCATTATGAATGTTCCACCTGTTTTTCCGTAATGACAGAATAAAACTTTATTTTTCATAAGTAATTTTTTCTACAAAGTCACATATATCTAATCTACCATGTTGACTGCACCAATCTAATACTAATTGAGAATGTTCTCTGTATTTTCTCTGAAGCCCATCGTTTGCATTTTCAAATAAATCTTCAGTAAGATGAACGTGCCAACTTCTAACAGAAGTTATATCACAATCAGGAAATCTCCAAAAACCAATATTGTGAGACTGAGAAAAGAAATCTGTTTTAAATTTGCTAACTAATTTATACATACATTCTTGCTCATAAAAATTAGAGCCTTCTAAATAGATTTCTCTCCAATAATCTGGTACTTCAATTTTGTTAGACCATAGATAGCCAGCGTTAAAGATTCCAAAATCTCTAGCAGTATCTAATTTTGGCCCAGCATGGTAATGGGGAGAAAGAGTTAAATCTCCTGTATTGCTTCCATTCAAATTTGAAACGCAAAGAATATCAGCATCTAAAAATAGGCTATCACCGCATTCATCTATTGCCCATTTCCAAACATCCATTTTCAGAAGAATACAATCTCTTCTATGGTAAGTATTTCTTATATCTACATCTGAACATAATTCATCTGCTTTTTTAAGGTCAGATTGGTTTGCTTCTGTTCTAAAATTAATATCTTTAAAATCAAATTGTTTTAGATATTTTTTCGATTCATCATCGCAAATTATGAAAACAGGTTCTGAATGAAATACTCTTAACGAATATAAAAGAATAGCTGCTTCACGCATACATTCTTTTGTAACGATAACAGAGAATGATTTTATTGGTTTAGATTTTTTCTTTAAATTTCCAAGATAGATTACAGAAGGAGAGAAACCTTTATACTCAAATGAGTTTGCAACTTTTAATGCGGTATCAATACCATCAATAAGATCAAAACCAATCCATTCTTGGTTTCTATCTTTCGCCCAGAAACCTGCTTGCTTAACAGATTCAGATTCACCAATAAAAATAAATCCTTTGCCTTGCGGATCAAGTGCAGGGAATTTTTTATCTAAAGAGTCGTAAGTGTTAGGCAAATTGCCAAGAGAAACTACAAATAAATCTCTATTTTTCATAAGCTGCGCCCCAGAAACTATTATTCTGAACAGCTTGTTTCAAGCTCTTACGCTCATGCCTTTTCCCTGCCCTGCCTTTTCTAATTCCTGATAGATGCAGGTTAACAAATTTAGGTAATTCAGTTATTGTGCTGAATTTGCACACGACAGTATCGCCAACAATATTAAAGCCAACCAGACAGGGATCACTCGCAGCGTGGCCCACAACTTTGATTGATTTTTCTTCACAACTATGGACGTACTCCT
>Ga0098046_1000729_pt1 | contig 11635 bp, 26 predicted proteins | sample 11BtaG_FD_77067 | JGI IMG/M metagenome (GOLD analysis project Ga0098046, IMG submission 77067) | Marine viral communities from the Subarctic Pacific Ocean - 11B_ETSP_OMZ_AT15265_CsCl metaG | ecosystem: Environmental > Aquatic > Marine > Oceanic | place: Pacific Ocean | collected 2015-01-16
GAGCATGACGAGCGAGCCACTTGAAGTTATTACGAGAATCTCCCGCAAAAATTGTGCATGGGTGATGCTTGTAGCCACCCTTGTAGGGCTTACCTGCTTTGGTGAGAGGCATCTGCTCATCAGTAGCACCGTGTCGGCGCAGGGCTGATGCCATCATCTGTGCGGCCTCCACGCACATTTTCGGCACATGCTTGTCGCAGTGCATCTGTGCGGCAGTAATAGGGTTGGTGTCAAGTATGAATATGTTCATTGGTAGCCATCTCCTTCTTTGTTATCGAGTTGAGGGTGATACCAGTATAGTTCGTCTTCGTACAAATCCCACCATCCATCATCTCCTTTCCATAGATATTTTCTTACTGCCAACAAGTGCGGCCCATCATTGTTTACGCCCGACATTTCTTCTTTGATTTCTTTGTCGGCTTGTCGCTTGTTACGGTCGCCGTCAACATCCTGCCCCATACATTCCTCCGCTACTTCATTTCCGAAATACATTATATATTCTGTTCTTCTTTTCATTTGTTTCATCTCCATTTTTCTTTTCTTTTAGTATTTATATATCATTTAATTCAGTCTTGTTTATCTCTCCCTATCAAAAACATCCTTGCTTCAACGGACTTCGTGATGCATGGGTCGCACACATTGTACTTACCGCATCGAAGTCCTTTCGCTTCTGCCTGTTCCTCTAAGCACATGTCGCACTTCATTCTTCTTCACCATCTTTGAGTAGTACACCACTGAATGGCGTACTTTTTGAATAAAATAATATATCACCGACTTTGTATTTACAGTCATTTGTCATTGTTATTTTCAAACATATACCGTGTTCATCAACACTTAGTAACATGCCCTCTTTACGGACTGTACTTCTTGGATGTAACCAAAATCTCCTACCAATTAGTGTGTCAATCATTCTTCTTCACCGCCTTCTCTAAACTCCAACCACACATCGGAAAACTGCTCGCTTTCTAATACATGTTTTGAGAACTTTTCTATACCGCACACTCGGCATGTATGTATAATACCTATTGCATCACTATTCATTAAGAGTCTATCTTTCTCAACCCAGTTATGCATGTCATCAGCACACACCATAGCGGAGTAACCTGTGTCACGCCACTTCTGTAATCGTTTCATCTGTGATTCAAGAGCAAGCATTTGCTCTCGTATGTTTTGTTCTATCTGTTTTTCTTTCATTGTTTTCACTTTCCTTTTCTTTTAGTATTTATATATCATTTAGGCTGTCGCCCCGCCGATGTATTTGAACTGTAATACATGCCCTGTTCTAATAGTTGAGAACTGCGGATGTAACTTCATCCACATACATACTCTTGCTGTATGTGGTGTTCTTGAATGACCTGCACCAACAAGTAAACCTGTCATCTGTCTCGCAGTAAACATAGGATTTCCTGTATGATACACTGTCCTTTGGGCTATCTCACTCATGCGTCGTTGTGTAGTTTGTTTCAGTGTGTTACCTTTCATTCTTCTTCACCTGTCCAAACCTTTCCGCCGTGGCTACCTGTAGAAGTCCAAGCAAACCTTTTCGTGTCTGTCAAAAAGAAATCAGCATATTCGGGATATTTCTTTATTATGTCCACTACTTTACTATACCATGCTTTTTTCCAATCACCGTATGCACCAGTTTGTGTAACACCACTATGCGCCATACTGAAATATGCTCGGATAATAATATCAATCTCGCCTTTCGTTATCATTCTTCTTCACCCCACATCAAACTCTCGTGAAACACTCGCCGGTCTTTCATTATCGTTTTCCATTCCACCGCCATGCGTGGTCGGATTTTGTTGAGTAGCGTACATGCTTCACGATGACTCTTGCCAGTATTACGAAGGATAACATATGCTACACCACCAGTCCGGTCACGCCCATGAATACAATGAAGCAACACATCCTTTCCCTGTGAAAGTAATATCTCCACCAAGTCAATTGCATTCCGCCACTTTAATTCACTGTCATGGAATGCACGAAAGTAACTGTGATAGGATTTATTCACACTCCCTTCGGGGTACTGTGGTTCATACCTACACAGCGTTACCACTTCGTGATAACCTCGCAGTGTGTCTCTAAAGTCGTCAAGCCCGCACAGTGTAAGTGTGCCACCACCGATAGGTAGGGGCATGTTTGTTCCGTGTGATACCATTTTAATTTTCTTCATTCACTCACCATCGCTGTAAGTTGGGCAGGTTTTCTACGAAGTTGTTGAGCAACAGCATTGTATTGCTCATCGTTACCCGTCTGCATCTGCTTAAACATCTCGTGAGGTGGCATGTAATTCTCAATCACAGCAACACCATCTACTGACATATCTATTCCGTGTCGTTTCACACCAAAAGTCACAGACGGTACGGTGACATCGAAATCCTTTGTCACGGTACGGTGTCTTGATGTACCATCGAAGGTAACTAAATCAATTTGGTTGAGTGAATCCACATATGCTTGCGCCGCTTCTTCGGTGAAAAACATGTACGGTAGAGATGTTGTTTCATGATACACACGAGAGATATTGTAATCAATTGAGTAAGGAACTTTTACATACACACTCCACCAAGAAACTCTTTCAACAGGTTTCCAGTCGTGGTCGTTAATCTCCATACCGTATGACATGGTGGTGTTACCTTTCGTGTATTCCCAACCGTTCACTACATCACCCAACTTGCGTTGCTTGGCGTTGGATGCAAGGATGCGTGTACGAATGTTCTGTAACCAATCCCATGCTGTCCACTCAAACATACGCCCTCGGCCCGATGATACTTGACGGACTGTATCACGCTTCTCCATACGAGTCAACGACTTGTTAATCAACTTGAGAACTTCTTTGTCGTTCACTTCATCAATGAGCCTACGCTTATGGTCTTCAAACTTGATAGTGATGCCTGTGCAATTGCTCTTATGTAAATGCACCTTACCTCTTTCATAATTACTTACGGGGTAGTTCTCGTTCAATTCGGGTAGTCCATCCATGAACACCCAGTGTCGCTCATACCTACTTGTGTTCGGATGGTGACGCTCACAGTAATGCTCACCGTCATCACCTCGTGTACACCAATCGCTGTCTCGTTTCATAGTGAAAGGAATGTATTGTTGAATCAACTCCAACACCTTATCGGAATTAACATTCTTGTCTTCACCGTTTGACATGAGTGCCTTGAAGTCTGCGTTGTCCGTTCTGTCTGCCATCAAGAACTCGTCGTACCCTTGATTCTCATACTGATGCCATACTTGAGTTCGTGACATCTCCCAGTTGTATGCGTCAAGTAAGTGGCCCATTGTATCTGCATCCTTCTTCTCAAGGATGGCTGTAATCAAGCCCTCAAGTTTCGACACATCAATAGGAGGTGCATCATCCAAGTTACGGTGACTTGATTCACTGTAATACACTTTTGGAAAATCTACATTGCTTGAGCAAGAGTAGGATGCTTGGTCGGATGGTGGCAACCACCATCCATCAGCAACCTTACCCGACTCAAAGTAGTAGGCAAGCCGTGTGTAGTCATTCAGCAGTTCCTTAGCGGTAGGTGTAGCACCTTCACCTCGGTTAAGCATACTGTACACTACCGCTATGTCCATCGGACAATGGTAAACACACAGGTGCTTGGTATATCCAATCGCCTGTTGTGTTATAATCTCATCGTCTGTGAACGATAGTGTGTTACCTATCAATCCAAGTTGTTCCCAAGTATCTGCCGGTCTGTATCTGTTATAGTATCTCTTTGTCATATTATCATCTCGTTTTATTTTCAGTTCTCTTTTCTTTTGGTATTTATATATCATTTGAATTACTGCTATCATTTATCCAATCATCCAGCGATGTCGTGTTGGGTCTGTATGCATGACCGTAACGATACATCGTCTGCCATACACCAATGAGTGCATCGTGTAGTTCCTCTTCGTTCACGCTGTTCTTGTAGTTGTCATACTGTATGTCGTGAATGTATTTACCTAATGCGTTGGCTACAAAAGAGCGACGAATATCTGCCCTGTACGGATAGTCTGCATCTGCGATGATGTAGATGTCTGCGTCGGGGAAATAACTTTCAATGTGATTTTGATTCCTCGCTCTCACCAGTACATGTCCGGGCTTATCACGGTGGGCTACGATACTCAACCATCCATTACTCAATGCCAGCCACATCATTCCTCACCATCCATTACTTTATCTCGTTCTTCTTCTGTCGCAAAGAACTGAAAGTGGTCGTCATCAATCCAACCATTCTTGTACAACTCACTTGCGATACCCCATACTCCCTGTGAAGGTTTACCGTATTCTACCCAAGCAGGTTCATTCTTAATCTCGTGCCAGTTTATTTTCCTGTGTACCCAACCGTTCTCCATCATTTCACACCCTTTAAGTCGTCTATCTCCCACTCCGAAGGAATGATAATGCAATCATAGAAACCACCGTCATCGTTATCCCATGACAATTTCCACCATTCATCACACGCTCGGCTGACTGACACATCTGTTATGTCAATTTCATTCGACCACATTTCCCATTCTTCTACGGGGTCAACGAGAGGGTCGCCATTCTCATCTCTTGCCCATTCTTCAAAGTACACCATGACGGGTTTAAGGTCAATTGTCTTCATTTACTCTTCCTCCTGTATGTCAACTTCTTCTGCTTCAAACACGGTTGTATCGTATGGTTCAGCGAACAGTTTGATGGCTACCCACAGTTGGGCTTCAAGTTCTTCAAGACTCTCCGCTTCTACCTCGCCAGCATAACTTACTCTCACTGTGAAAGTCTTCATTCAATCACCACCGCTTGTAGTGCCGCCGCCTCGGAGTAGTCTTCAAATGCGTTCTTCCATGCCGCTTGCTTGCGTCGTGCCAGTGGCCCGAACAGTGCGCTCTCCATTCGCTTGATGCTCTTGTCACCGTTGCGTAGTTCAGTAGCGTGGTGGTCTATGTATTCAGTCACCGCATTGTAAGCGGCCCATGCTGTACCCTCCATGTCTCCCAACTTGTTATTGTTACCAGCGAGTAGTGACACTACCTTGTTGAGCATACCTTGTCCACGAGTAGCGAGGTCGCCTGTCTCTTCGTTGCGTTTGAGTTGTAGTGTATCAATGAAGTATTCCTTCGCCTCTTCTACAGTCATCTCAATGTCAAGGAGTTGAGCCGCTTGCTCACCCCATGCGTAGAACGCTGTGTTCGCCGCCATGAATACTTGTTGGATAGCCGCCAAGTGTTCGTCTTTCTTACCAGTGTGTCGGACTCGCCATATGTAATCACTACCTTGTTGTAGTGCCATGTTCAATGTGTTTTGACATACTACACGGATAGGTGTGAGCATGATGACAAGTGAACCTGTTCCGTCGTGGGTGTTGGTGATGAGTAAGAATTGGTTGATGGTATCTACGCCACCAAGTACAATGTTGTTTGGCATACGAGCCAAGACCCACACCTTCTCACCGTTACCCAACGCACCACACACTTCGATTTTACCGTCTTGCGATTGAAACAAGTCGTCAATGTATGAGAAGGCATCAGCATTCTGCCACGCTTTCCATACCTTACCTACTGCTTTGCCGTTGCGTGTCAGTGGTACAAGTTTCTCTCCGTCGTTACGGAACACACCATAGGTTTCGGGTACAGTATGAATACCGCCCTCATCTACATACCGCAGTGGATGTTTCTCAACGACCCAATCAAGGTGCGCCTTCTCTAAGGCTTCTTGACTTGTCATCAATCCTTCTGCTTGTGTTCCCAACTGATGCCACGGTGTGTTGCCACTCCATGCCGTCATCCATTCTTCGTCTTTCGTCTGTGCTATATTGTGCATTTATTTCATCTCCATTTTTTTTGTTTTCGTTTCTCATTTCTTTTAGTATTTATATATCATTTGTTTCAGTGTTGTTTTATTCCAAGCACTTTGTCACGAGGCATGTGCAAGTCTCCGAGTGTCCAGCGCAGTGCGTGGATAACTCCTTGCAATCCCTTGTAGTCTCTCATGTGTTGCACCTTCTGTTTCTTCGTAAGGCGTGTGTCTTGTAGGGCGAGCAGGTGCTTGTTCTGTTTGCGCTCGGCCTCATGTAGCAGGTCGTAAATCTCCTGCCACTTTCGCTCGTAAGAGAAGTTCTCGCTGTCTTGGTGGTCGTTCATTCTTCTTCACCTACCATCTCCACCAATGCCTCAATACCAAATCGCTCAACCATTAGGTCAAGGTGGTGGTTAGTTTCTTCAAACAATGCAGTAAGCCGCTTGACTTCTGCGAGCAGTAGTGGTGCGTCTCGTGCTAAGTCTTGGTTCGCTTGTGCTACGAGATAATCTTCAGGGTCACACACTTGCATTTGCCTTAAGTCATGTACCTTTATGTTGAAACCATCCATCTGTTTGTGTTGGAAACCGGATGGAGTCCAAGCACCTTTTGAGAAAACCATACGCCATTCATCGGCAGGTGTATGTCCTTCGTATTTGTCTGTGTCAATCATTCAATCATCTCCTGTATGCGCTTTATGATACTCCACATATCTGTTTTCGTGGTTTCAAAATCAACAAGTATATCTTGCATTCCACTACGCAACCGCTTGACTTCTGCTTCTGTTGCTTCTAATTCATCTTTAAGCCCTGCTTCATCTTCGGCTGACCTTTCTATGAATTGTTCAAGGTCGCCCTGTAATTCATCGTTCACTTCACGCAACCTCTTGACTTCCTCAAGGAGAAGTGGTGCGTCGGCTATGAGTTGTTTGTCAATGCTACCAACAGGGCAGTATTCACTCAACTTATCCCACGGTGCAGGTGTGTGTCCTTCGTATTTGTCTGTGTCAATCATTCTTCTTCACCTTCCCACCATCCGTTGTAAATCTCAAGTGCCGAACCACTAATTTTTGCATGAAAAGAACGGTTGATTGCATCGTGCAATTTCTCGTTATCCTCACGCAATCGGTTGATTTCCAAGAGCAACTTGTCATGCGCTGATGCCTCTATACCATCACTTTGCATACTGCGGAGTAAGTCATTCTCTTCACGCAACCGCTTGACTTCTGCGAGCAGGTCTTGTATCACTTCACGGTGTTCCTCATCGAACACAGCAATTGTTTCAGTACCCTCATCTGTGGATTTGAACAGTGTAACTATACCATCCAAGTCGTCTATGTGTAGTTCTTCGTGTTTGTTTGTATCAATGTCGGTTTTCATCAACCAACATTTCTTTTAGTATTTATATATCATTTGTTTCAGTGTTACTTTTTCAAGCAACTCTTCTCGCAACATCCTGTATTCGTTGCTGTAATATATCTCTTGACTGTGAATCCTGTATGTGGCGCAGTGCATCGTTCATGGCTGTCTCGCCACCGTATGTATCATACGATTGTCCGATGTCCTGTTCAGTAATGTGTCCTAATTCGTATGGGTTCTTGTCTCGTAGCGTGTCAAGTTCACCCACTGTACGACCGAAGGCTTGTCCTTTCGGTGCGCCCTGCGCTCGGTATGCACCCGCACCTCCTACATCAACATAGGATAGGCTACCATCGGGTCGCCTTAGTGCGTTGTCGTTTTCCATGCCGAGCATATCCCAATTTGCTACCAGTGCATGAGGTACAAAGTCTTGCGTAACCTGCGCCCTATCTCTATCGGGTTGGTAGCGAGTAGCCCCCTCTTCAAACTGCGTGAGCATAGTAGGTCGCCCTCCTTCTTGATGAAGTGAAGCCTGTGGCACACCTACACCAAGAGCATTGAGGTATTGATTTATGTCGAACTCGTTGAGCAAATGCCCTGCGCTGTTACCACGCTTGGCAACGAAGCGACCTTGAGGTGTCTCATGGAGTCTCGCCCCAGTACTACCACCGAGGTACTGCCCGCCACCTTGACGGTTACGAATGTATGCCATCGCTAAATCCATTGGTGAGGGCATAGCCATCCCTAAGTATCAGTATTATTTTAAAGCACTGCGAATGCTTTCCAACTTCGCTCGGAGTTCTTTGTTCTCTTGGTGCAAGGCACGAATGAAGTCAATGAAGTTCTCGATACCAATGTCCGTAGAGGTTTCTACCTTAGCAGGTGTAACCTTTCTTCGCTTCTTACCATCAGTGTGCATCCATATCCTTGCCGCTATTGCTTTCTCGCTACGCTTCAACTCTTGAACCATGTCTTCCATGCTTCGCTCGTCTTTTATCATGCGTTTGAGTGTGCGGTCTTCTGTAACACTCCACTTCTTGTTGTTGCGTGTCAAGCCGCTTTGCTTCTCATTCAATTGAATGATAGGTTGCTTCTTCACACTGTATCGTTGCATACAAGCATGGGGTGTGCGGTTTAGTTGCGCCCCGATTCGTCTGTACCCTACACCTTCTTTGCGTAGTCGCAACAGTGTAGCCGTGTCTTCTTCTGTCCAATTTCCTCTATTCATTTTCATTATATCATCCTCAATTTTTAATAGCCATCCGTGTGTAACGGGTATAATTCTTGACATTTTTCAAAACATTCCATACATGTATGCAAACGACTCGTTTCATTACCGTTCATATCTCTTATTATCAAAATATCTTCCATTTTATTTTCACATTTAGCAAAATTACATTTCATTCTTTCAACTCCATTCTTCTACTTCTTCATCAAGTTCTTCTTCCGTAACTGCTCGCAATTCAAATGAACAATTTTCATCGGGGCAAGACAGGTGCATAGGTATATCTCCTTTTTTTGGTTTAATTGTATTACCAAAATCCAACTGATAATTACATACAGGGCATGGTATCAAAGTTCTACCTCCGAAACAATCTGTAGTTCTCAATACATCTCGTAGTGTAACATCGGGTTTGTAGTATTGTTCTTGACTCATTCTTCATCACCTGTGTATGCGTATTCCTCATCGCCATGTCCGAGTACATCGTCTGCATGAAACTCAAGTCGCATGAGTAATTCATCTGCATTACTTGGTTCTTCATCTGCGAACTCGGTCATCGTTCTGTTCACTGATTCGATTACCTGCTTCTCATTCAGTGTAGGTCGCATTTCAATCGCCCTTTCACCCAATGCTTTTCTCGTAATCGGTATCATCGCTTGCCACATTTCATTTCTTTTTTCATTCATTCTTCTTCACCATATCCTTGTAAATCCAGTATCGCCGCCCTGTTTGGTAGCACATACTTTGGACTGTTATCATCAAGGGATAGGAAAAACTCCCACCCTCGTCTTGTATTCCGTACCATGTCACCTGCATTGGTGATGTGTTGGCATCGAATTGATTCGGTCACTTGATACCATGTGGTATCGGGGATTCGTTGAAGTGCAATGTATCGGTCTGCGCCTATGATTAGTCTCATGCTTATGCCTCCAAGTATTCTTCGTAGATGTATTCGTCTGTCTCTATTCTTATTTTCAATACACTCATTTCAAATCCTCCCGTAGATGTAATATGTTATACCATTGAAAGTAATTTCGTTCTCTTCAAGGTTCACATCAAGGAAATGTCCTCGCCCATCGCACTTCACTGCGTCATCAACGAAGTGGTCGAAGTCTTTTATCATGGCCGTGAGAGGTTCGTTTGCACTCTCACACATCTCTTGTATTTTCGCAATTGCATTAGCATCAACGCCGGTATGTGCTTGTAAAAACGACGGATTGAACGCCCACACCATCTCTTCGATGTTCTCACGCACTGCTTCGTCAGCCTCTTCGTCTGTGTACACGAGGTAGTGTTCACTGTCGAAGTCGGACTGTGCTTCATCGTAGTCCGGTCTGTTATCACCTTCTGCTAAGTAGTGGGCGAGAACAATCGCTTGAAACTCATAGTCGTTTGTCAAGTAGTCGAACCACTGTTGTTTAACTGTCTCATCAGTGACTATCATCATTCATCATCACCTCGTGTGGGTAGTGTATTACACAAATCGTGAAAACCTTCGGCACACTGCAAGTCCTTGCAAGAAGGGCAAGGGATATACTCAACCGAGTAATGGGTAATTTCTTTACCGTAAGACATTACTCTTAGTATCTCATTATCCCATGTCAATTCTATTGTAAGACTCATTCATCATCACCTCGTGTGGGTAGTGTCATGTCCATTGTATCATCATCAATGCTCGCCAAGAAGTCATCAACATCCATGTCCAATGACTCCGCTTTCTTAGTAGCCTCGCCTAATGCCATCTCGCTGAACTCCACTGCTTCCGGTCTTCGTAAGAAGGGGAAGTCTTCAATGGTGACAAGACCCGCCTTGACTCCATCAAGGTGAGCCGCCCATAGTGACTCTTGACAATAACCATCATCGTCAACGAATGATGGTAGGGCTTTGACACCCCACTTGTCACCCATCGCATCGGGATGAGCATAGAGTCGCAGTGCCGCAATCCATGACATAGGTACACTGAACTTGTCTGCGAGATGCTCAAACGACTTTATCCAAAACAGTGCATCGAATGAATCAATCATACTCACATGCATGTAAGCCTCATTCCACAACCCATGCTTAGGTGCATCAGTGTTGGCTCTCTTCGTCAAGAGTTCTTGTGCTGAACGATTGAAGCGGTAAGCATCCGAGAAGGACACAGGCCACTCAAGTGTCTCGCTCATCATCGCCTCGTGTAAAGCAGTGAGTGATTCTGTTACTGTGCTGTACGACTTCATTCTTCCACCCACCTTGTTGAGTTCATTGTTGTGAGTAAGTCGTTGTTGTTCACGAAGTCAAGTAGTTGCTTGACCCTTGAACTGTCTGTGTTCATGTCAAGGACAAAGTGTGTACCTTGAGTATGATTACCTCCCTCGCCATCAATGAGAAGTTGCACACCATCAGCGTACTGTACGACACATACACCTCGGATGTACGCCTCGGTTGGTGAAGCGAATGACATATGAGTAGCGGTTTTATTTCGCAACCACTCGGTCATCTCAAGCGGAACATAGAACTTCTCCGCATAACCATACGGTCTATTCTGTTCTTCCCCATATCCTTGTAGGTGTAGTACAGTATCTCCGGCATTCACCCTTGCCTGTAAGACAGGGCCATCCTCTACATCATGCTTCGTAATCCATTCATCTGTAATTTCTATCATCGTTGTTCATCCTCCATTTCTTTTGGTATTTATATATCATTTGTTTTGGTTGCCCTTTTTCTTATTGAAGTCAGCAGGTAAGTCACCTGCATCTATCATCGCTTCGATGAGTGCATTGGCTATACCCTTGCGCTCATCCATCTCGCCACCATCAAGCACAGCCTTGACTACGCCACGCTTCGCTTCGATAACAGCATTGAACTTCTCGTCTATCGTACCTGCTACTGTGAGGTACACGGCTTGCACCGAGTCACTGTCTTGACCGATACGATACACACGGTCTTCGGCTTGTTCCTCCCATGCCGGAACCCACTCACGCTCAACGAACAGAACAGTGTCAGCCTCGGTGAGAGTGATACCCTCCTTGGCCGCTACTGTACTGCACAGCATGACATCAAGTTGCCCTGCTTGAAATGCTTCGACTCGTTGCTGTCGTGCCTCGGCAGTGACACCACCTGCGACAACACCCATCCTCCATTGGTAGTCCTTGTCACCCTTGAGTCCTGTGTGAATCTCCTTGAGTACATCCTTGTGGTGGGCGAAGACAACCAACGGCTTACCTGTAATCTCACGGTACTCCTTGATGTAGTCCACCGCCGATGTCGCTTTCATTTTACCACACTCATGCCGTA
>Ga0098046_1000733_pt1 | contig 11602 bp, 10 predicted proteins | sample 11BtaG_FD_77067 | JGI IMG/M metagenome (GOLD analysis project Ga0098046, IMG submission 77067) | Marine viral communities from the Subarctic Pacific Ocean - 11B_ETSP_OMZ_AT15265_CsCl metaG | ecosystem: Environmental > Aquatic > Marine > Oceanic | place: Pacific Ocean | collected 2015-01-16
CACTGGGGTAGGTCGATTCTGTGCTAGAGCACCAAGGCCGCTTTTACCTTTAGCCATACGCTGTAGATTGGCTTGTTGTTTTTGTTGTTTTTGTTGCAGTATACCCTTAGTCTGTTGAGCAAGTTCATCTTTGGTACGTTGAAACGCTTCTTGTTCGCGTTGTTGTTTAATAGTACCCGGCTGCTGCTGCATTTGCATTTCTAGTTGTCGTTTGGCAGCATCTTTTTCAGACTTTAATTTTTGTAACGCAAGTAAATCTACCAACTCTTTGTTTTGTTGATACATCTTCATTAGCTGCTGTGGATTACCACGGTAAGCGTCCATTTTATCTTGGACTTGTGTGTCTATTCCCTGCTCTAAAGCCATAATAATCCCCTATTTAAACAACAAATCGTAAAGTTGATCTATCCCACCTGCGGTAGACAGGACTGAGGATAGTTGACTAGGCTGCATGTATGAATAATCTTGTGTTTCTAATGGCAAACCTTGAAGCAAAGACTGTTGAAACTGCACTTGTTTGTAAGGCATGTCTCGTTCTTCTTCAAACGCTAGTTTATCTGCTGCAATACCTTCGGCTTCAATCCCGCGTTGCTCTGCACCAAGGTCAGCAATTTTTTGTAGCGCAGATAAGCCATAAACATTAGCAGCTTCTTGTGCTTCAATACCGCGCCCCTGATCTACGTTAAACTGATCTAACGCTTTGTCATATGCTGTGCGATAACCTTCGCCAGTAATACCTGCAAGATTTTGCAACAAATTACGATTGTTCATACTATCAAGTACGGCTTGTCTACTCCCCCCATATGCGCTGCCTTGTGTTAACCTGCTTGCATCTTGCAAACGAGTAAGTTCTGCTTGGCGACGTGCTTCTTCAATTTGTGGGTCTAACGCAGCTTGTAAATAGGGGTTCATGTACTGTTGCGCTGTTTCAGCACTAAACGCATCGGGAACAAATACTCCCATCTCATCTGTAGGAATAGCAAGCCCCGCGATTCCCTCAAATCCTTTAGTTTGTAACTCAGATTGCCCTGCGGTAAGTGGTCCTGTGTAGGTTTGATAAGGCATGTTTGAAAGAGCTTCGCCTTTACCAAGCATACCAGTTACATAATCACCTGCGTAATCTGAAAGAGAAGAACTTGTTTGTGTTTTTTGCCCTGCTAATGGATCGTCTACCGTTAAATCACTATTAGTTTCAGTTACCATAACTTACCCCACCTTCGGAATATAATCTGTTGCGTTAATTTCTGTGCCTTGTTTTGCGTTACCTGTACGGTCTTGACGTACGTTTGCCATCATATCATGTAATGCCTTGGCCCCTGCATTTGAGTTACCGTTTCCAAGGTGGCTTACCACATCTGCGGGTACAACAAATTCGCCATCACTTAAAGCCGCAGGTTGTTTTCCATCTATATTTGCGGGCACTTCATCTGCCATACCGTCTGTCATACCATCGAGGTACCTACCTCCTACAGCAAGTTTAGCAATACCACCTCTTGCCATAGTAATAGTGTTACCTTGTGCGTCATACTGCGGCACAGGTAACAACGAATTAACTCCTGACCCTGCAGTTGCAGCATTTTTAGCTTGTGCAGCTTGAATACCTGTAGCACCTGTCGGGGTAGTATTTAGTGCAGTAGGTTTTGCTTCATATGCAGGGTTAGCAACATTTTGTTCTCCCAAAACTTTTGCTTGTTGATCTGCGATCTGACGTACTACATCTAGTGCTGCAAGTCCCTCTGTACTAGGAGCTGTGGCTTCAGTGCCTGCATCTGTTGCTGCCTGATCTATCTCAGGGGTAGTAGGTGCATATGGTTCAACGTATTGCATATCAGAAAAATAACGTAGCCCACCGCTACCGGGGCGTCTATTAGGATCGTAGGTGTTTGCTACACGACTACGCACGGCAGTGTAATCAGGAACATCTCCTTGGTATCCGCCACCTGCGTCTGGCCCACCGCTATCAAACGCACGATTTAGGAAGTAACTACCTGCAATATTAGCAACTCCACCCCAATTCACGGTGTCTGCAACTTCTTTAAGGCAAGCGTCACCTGTAAAAAAATCTATTGTTTTGCTCCAAAAACTCATTGGTTATCTCCGATAATAAGTAATATTTTATCAGTTAAGTCCCCTACTTGTCCACCCTTTGCGAACGGACTAGGGTATTTCTTTGCTTGTTCAGGTGTAGCAAAGATAGTGTCAAAGTCATAAAAGTATTCAATTTCTCCCGGTTCGGGCGTTTCAACGTCTACTTGTTGCCCATATAAATCCTGTTGGCGCATTAACAAATCACGGTATGATGCCTTCTTTTGGTTCTCAATTTGCGTTTGAAGTTGTGACTGCACATTGATCTGATTGTTCACAATGGTGTCGAGTACGGTATCTATCGTAGTGTCTACACTTGTGGCTGTATTAACACCTGTATTTGTATTTGTGGTTGTATTAACACCTGTATTTGTATTAACACCTGTATTTGTATTTGTATTAACACCTGTATTTGTATTTGTATTAACACCTGTATTTGTATTTGTATTAACACCTGTATTTGTATTTGTATTAACACCTGTATTTGTATTTGTATTTGTACCTGTGCTCGTATCTGAAGATGTATCCGTGCCCGAAGATGTATCTGAAGATGTATCCGTGCCCGAAGATGTATCTGAAGATGTATCAGTACCCCCTGCGTAAGTAAGCGGATTTCCGTCTGGTAGAACGTATATACCGTTTTCTATAGTAACTCCTGCTAATGCGGGGTTGCCCTCTGCAATAGCCTTATCAATCTCCGAATTACTACCTACTGCAATACTGCCTCCCAGTGGGTTAGCTTCTCCTGTATCAGGATTTAGTCCCGCGCCTTTATCAGCGACTTCAGGGGGTGGTGTTACCTCTACTACTTCAGTAAGAGGAGTACCGTCTTCCAAGATATAAATACCATCTTTTATAGTAACTCCTGCGAGAGATGGGTCATTTGCATCAAAAGCTGCGTCAATACCTGCATTGTCCCCTACTGCAACAACTTTTTCTTCTGTAGTCGTAGTTGCCGTAGCTGCTGCCGCTTCTGCTTCAAGTGTTGCTAACATGGACTCAAGCCCTGTTATCTCTTCTTTTTGTCCAATAAATGCGTCTAAAGAACCTTCACTATAATCAGTAAAATTATTTGCGTTTAAATATTCTTCCGCCTCTTCTAGGCTAATTACGTTAGCATCTGCAAAAGCCTGTGCTGCAGCAACTTGTTCGGCTTGGTCAAACTGTCCTACAAATTGTGCAAAATCTTCGTTCGACCCAGTATACCCTTCTAGCCCAAAAGCAGCTTGCACTTCTTCAAGCGTTACTAAATTGTTGTCAACGTAGGATAAAACGTCTTGATTTACAGTATTTTCGGTATCAAGCCCCACCTGCCCTGTAAACTGTGCGATTTCATCTGCGTTAGCGGTATATCCTAATGAATCAAAGAGTGCCTCTATTTCGGCATCAGTATTTAAGTATGGATTAGTGTAGGTAGTAAGATTTTCTACGAGAGTTGTCTCATCTCCTTGCCCTACAAATTGACCTACTTCATAGTCGGTAGGGTTGTAATCAAGCCCATCAAAAGCGCTTTTAACTTCGCTTTCTGTTATACTCATGTTGTCAAACTGCAACACCATATACTCAGCGGCGGCGGTTTTATCTTCAACGCGCCCCACTTGTTCCATAAGTTCTTCGTCAGTGAGAGTTAACCCTTCAGCTTCTGCATACGCTTTAACTTCGGTGGGGCTTATATAACGAGAGCCTACATAAGTATTAACATATGTTACAACGTCTTCTCCCGCGCTGTTAAGCGTAAGGTTAAGAAGCTCCTCATCTGTCGTAGCAAAACCGGGGTGCGTAGCAAGGGCGTTTAGCACAGCACCAGTGCTGTTGTAGTTAGTGTCTACAGTGCTTAATAAGTTGTTAACAGACACCTCTGAATCTATACCTAGCCCCGCTAACTGTGTAGTTGCTACATCAGAAGTTATAGTGCCATTCTTTACGTTATCTAAAATTGTATTCGCTTCGGGGCTAGTACGAATAACAAGGTCAGCAAGCGTATCACCAGTATAAATACCCCCTGCAGTACCTGAGCCTGCAATAGACCCAAGCGCAGCCGCCATCGCAACATTACCTGACACATCACGGTCAGGGTCTACTATTGCAAGAACCATTTCTACATAGTATGTAGGTAGCCCCTCTTCTATTGCTTCCTGTACACCTTCTGCAACAGTTACAGTGGCACCTGTAGAAATCTTGTCCGCCAACCAATCAAAAGCTGTTGCTGTTATACCTGTATCGTCTTTAGCTAGTATTGATTTCTCAAATGCGTTACCGCCTATACCGAAACTAGCCAATGTTGTTACAGCACTAATTAATCCTGCATCTTGGGCTACCTGCATAGCGGCAACCTTGGCTTCTTCTTCCGACATACCAACTTTTAAATACGTTGCTAGCGCCTCATCATACGCCGAACTAGCTGCCCCACCGAAAGATTCGGCTACGTCTAACGATGCTGCAGTGCCTATAGCAATCTTATTTTGCGTTGATTTTGCTAATTCTTTACCCATAGCTTCAAATGCTTTTTTAGCACCGCCACTGGTAGTTTTTGCTATAAGTAACCAAGGTAATTCTTGTATGATTTCTGAACCAATTAGTTCAGCAATAAACACCTCGGGGCTAATACCTAAAGCACCGAATTCTCCTTTGCTCCAGTCACTAGGGGTACCAAATATGTTACCTATTCGTTCCCAACCTTCGCCTTCTGCAAGTTTGTTGTTTATTTCTTCGTAGGTTTCTTTCCATTCGTTAGTCTGCAGCCCCTCACCAAAACTAACAATATTGTCAGCAAATTTTCCTACGGGGTTACTTGCAGGATCAAAGCCGAGGGTAACATCTACGAACATAGACATAGTGCCGAGTAGTTCGCCACCTGCTTTGGCTATTAATCCACCATAATCTCGTGCATCATCAAACTTACCTGCTTCGTCCCATTTATTAATAAAATCAACGGCATCCTGCCCGATATCAGTAGCAAGAATCGCTTGCCCTGCTTCGTCTAACCCTGCGCCAATCTGCGCCCATAACCCCGGATCAGTGGCTTTAAGAGCGGCATAATCTTTACTATTAGATATAACACCTTGCGTTATTTCAATTCTAACTCGGTTACCACCTATATTTTTTCCAGTAAGCGCATCTAATATACGGAAGCTGCCTGCTAAAGGTCCGCTGGTATAGTAATCTCGTTTAACAAGCCTACCAAACTCCTCGCTCCAATAAGGCAGATTTAGTTGTAAGTTATCCCATTCTAATAAACCGTCTTCTCTAATTTTTAATGTTGCATTGCCATTAGCAATGTCTTCGTCTGTAACTCCCTCTGCTTTAGATGGCTCACCTGTTTTTTGTTCCTCTAATTTTCCTAAAAAAGAATTTCCAACTGTATCTAGATCTTCTGCTATTACATACTCACCATTCATAACACCAGTAAGGTCAACGCCATACTTAGTTAAGAACGCACGAATATTATCATCAATCGGTATTTCTGGATTATCTTTAAGCTCGGCTACTAAGCTATAGTAAGTGCTAATATCTAGTGCCTGCCCCCCTGCCCCTGTGCGTGCAAACTCTTCTGCAAGAGACACAGAATCAGTGCCAAGAGCGCGTAAAGCGGTAATATCTGTTCCTTGTGCAGATATAAGAGCTATTAATTCTCTCTTTGCCTGTGAACTGAAAACATTCGCGGTTCCCGGCGCAAGATAGTCCATTACATTGTTGGCTATCGTTGTAGTAAGCGCGGCGTACTCGTCGTTATACATCTCCATGTTGGTTGGGAGATTTTGTGCTTTACCCTCTGTTAGCCAATGGTAGTAGGCGTCTTCGTCCTCTCCTAACCCCGCAATGCCTGCATATGCTACTTCATCAAAATTTGGGTCCATAAACTTTACAAAAGTTTTATCTAACTCTTCGTACAAAGGTTTTAAATCGTCATCAGCTAGTTCAATAGCAGTAGTTAGATCGCCGACTAATGTGTCGTATTCCGCACTAAGAAAACTAAAATCTTCCTCTAATTCGGGCAAATCTTTAGTAATTTTATCCATTTCTGCTTTAAGTTCAGGATATTTAGTATCAAATGTGCCTAAAAAGTCATTGTACGCGGCTAGCGAGTTATTAAGTTCGGCAGAACTAATAAGCCCCGCATCAAAATCAGCAATAGCTTGTTGATGTGTAGCTGCCAACGCGTTGAGTGTTTCTCCATCTTCGCCAAGACCAGCCACAATCTCTACATATTTTGCTTCTAACGCCATATATTCTGCGCTTTTAGCGTTCATTTCGTCTGATTTAGCTTGCACACGTTGGTAGTCACCCGTTAACTTGTCCATAGTTTGAGTGACTTGTACCCCTGCTGCGGTAGTGTTAAACCAATCTTTAAATTCTTTGTCCGCGTACGTGTTCAACTCATTAGCGAGTGTGGCTTCAATGTCACCTCCACCGAAAGCGGCGCTAGTTGTACGCTGCACTGCAGAAGTAATCGCAGCAATTTGAGCCTCTGAATAGCCCGTATTATCACCAAGGAACCCACTAACCGTATTTGTGACGGCTTCAGCAGATAGAACAGCGTTCATTATAGCTTCTGGACCGATATCTTGACCTGATAGCGCTTTACTTAAAGTGGTAGATAATACATTTTGAGCTACTTCAGGTAGCGCAGCATACAGTCCATTAGTTTGTTCGTCTATAAATCCATTTATCGCAGGTAACGCTGTAGATATACCGCCTGTTAAAAATGCTTGTACAGGGTCTTGCCCATAAACAATAGCCCGAGCAGCCGCGCCGCCACCTGCACCAAGAAAAGCTGCTACTGTAGCGTTGCTTGTAGCGTTTGCAACAGCATCCCCTGCGATTTCTCCAACAACTTCACTCGCTGATGCTGCAACATATGATATAGCCGCAGCCTTTAAGGCGTCTCCAAAATCACCTCCTTCGGCTAACGCTCCTGCACCGCTGATTAAGGGTACAACCCACGGAGGTGCGCCTACCGACAGTGCCGCTACTTTTAATACTGCTTGTCCTAAATTTGACTTTAATACATCTCCAGCCGCATCAGCTATGGGTTTTAGTATGTTATCGTCTATCCAATCATCTGCTCCCGTAGCAGCAAGCGCAACTGCTGTACCTCCCCCAATTAAAATAGATGTGGTGAGGCTTGCCCCTACCGCTGCCGCTGTTCCTCCTGCGAGTAAAGGTACTATTAATATTGCCACTATAGCCTCCGAAACTCAGCTAATGAGTCTTTACCAATTTTTATATACGCACGGTAACCACCGGAGTCTAACTGCACCACGTCTATATCAGTGTCAGTATCTTTAGTTTTGTTATACCACACTTTGAACGCAGATAAATATTCTTTTGCGTCAAAATCTGTTCGGTATAGCTCAATATTCTTCTTTTGTAAGTACGCTAGGTATTTTAAACCGTTACGCACAAAATTCTGCGCAGTATCTAGGTTCATTGCTCGCCCTAACATATTGCGTTTATATTTACCTGTGCCACGGTGTCCAATAAATACTGTGTTGCCGATTTGTATCTGGTCTGTGTTAGGACGTGCTAACTCTTCTGCAAGTGCTGCAATAACATTACCCACGGGTTTTCCTGTATTGTTTAATTCAGACGCAGCCGTCATCATAATTTCAGGAGCTTGAAGAGGCCGTTGTTTACTATCTACAACCGTAACCATTAGGTGTACTCCAATAAGTGTTCAACTGAATCTGGTTCTCTTGTTTTGTTGTCATTTATATAGTTTTGAATTGTTCCTACAGTTACTTTACTCACATCGTCAAATCGCATGTCTTGAGGAATCCCATACGCGTCGGTTAGAACTGCTACTATCATAACCATATCTAGACTATCTAACCCTAAATCAGGCATATCGTCATTAAAACTAGTTGCATCCCTAGCATTATCGGCACGTGAGGTTGTATGTTTTATTACAATGTTAAATACTTCTAAAAAATCCATTAAGAATTACTCACATATTGTATTTCTACTGAAGCTGAAGGTAACCCGGGGTGAGGCGAGCTAGCAGCTTCTGTGTGTAAGTTAAGCTGTGTATCTCCAGTAGCCCAATATATTTCAATGTAATCGCTACCCACAAGATCCGCCGAAAAACCCCAATGAATTATGTCGTCATCATTACCTTTTACATTAAATCTATGCCCAGAGTAAGCTACAGCAGCGCCATTTTTCTGCACCCACACTGTTACAGATGTTGCGCTAGAATTGTTGTGCTCTAACTGCAATGTAGCGTCAAAATGATATGTGCCGGGATGTGTTACATTTAAGCGACTATTATTGGAAAGAGTTATACCACTAGCATATGTTGTTTGATTAAAAGTAACAGCATATCCTGTATTTATAGATGTTGCTGTTTGGTCAGCCGTGCTGTAAAAAGCGGCTCGTGGGGTGTAAATAAATCTACCACCGTTATCGGTTGTAAGCACCGCAGATAAAACAGAATTAAGTCTGTTAAAAAACAAACGAAATACATTATCTTTTTGGTCGTTATACGGGCGATTATATTCTGCTGGGGCAAGAGGTATTGCAGGTGCTTCAGGGCGATCTAGTTCATTAGCCATTACCGTCTCCCATCAGGACGAATATCAATCCTTGGAACTCCCAACTGCCACTGTACTCCCAAATCAGTAGATTGAATTTTAAACGCCATTTGTCGCCCACGCACTCGAGTATTTATTTGCCCCGTATATTGTTCAATCGGTAAAGTAGCAGAACGAGCCACTGCTGCATTATTTACACCTCCTTCTGAAGTAGGGTTGTTGTATCCAGAACCAGAAGAGGCAAGTGGTAGTAAGGTCATCGTAGCACTAGGTGTATCTGATGTAGATCCTGTAAAAGTAACGTCGGGGAGCACTCGCCAAACAAAAGAAAACCTATCCCCAGTATCTATATCAAACTGAGAGGAAGATATATACGAGTCAATTGCTACAGGATTAGATGCCTCTGCGTCGTCCACTCCAGACTCATGTAACACTAATTTGTTATTGTACGTTGCTGCTATAGGGTTAATGCGCACTTCAGAGTCAAGCCAAGCTGTGCGCCCCATAGTTCCGTAATACCATATATTTTGCACGTAATTGTAGACAACATAACGATCAATCTGTTCTGAACCAGAGGAACAATAAAACCACCAAACTTCATTGTATTGTTCATTTGTGCCCGCGTGTACTTGTTGGTACTGTTCTTCGTTTATATCATTAAATATATACCGTTTAACTGAACAGGGCAAAGGCTGCACTCTACCATCATACATATAAAACTTACCGAGTCCCATCCAAAAAGATATACCCGCAGAATAAGCAACCGCATTTTGAGACGCTATAGATATATTATCTCCAACTAACTGTGTACTCCATATCCCACTACCAAACCCTACATATTGCATAGAGTACAAAGCCGAATCAGTCCAAACTAGAATCTCTTGTCGTGATTGTTTAGCAGTAATTATTTCACTGCCTTTTGATAATCTAACATCACCCGCTTGATTAACATCTGAAGGCGTCCAGTTAGTTACATCTTCTTGATCTGACCAGCGTATAAGTAAAGGGTCTTGTGTAGAAGTACCTAGCGTGTTTGCTCCAAAACAAAAAGTAAAACGGCTAGTGTCTGAAACTAGTACATAATTTTGTATAGTTGGCACATTGGAAGCCCCACTAAGTGAAGATACTAGTACCGCACGGGTACTCACGCCTGTAGAGCTATCCCAATAATATAGCGCTCCTCCACGAGGGCCGAATACTAAATCCTCTCCAAATGTGTTTTGACTCCACAATCTAATACCTTCTAAGTCAGCCGTAGATGTAGTGCCTGTACCCCATACACCTGTGCTCCACGGACCTGCGCCCCAACCAGAAACGGGAACTGCGACTGATGGGCCAGTTGATATCTGATACTTACCAACAGTAGAGGAACCTCCATTGCCCGTATCTGAAGAGTTTGCGGTAGCAGTAGCAGTAATAGTAAAAGTATTTCCTGTAGGTACGGTTACAATTACGTATTCTTTATTAAGTACATCAGCAGTTATATTTCCTCCAAGAGAAGCAGCGCCGCTAAAAGTAACATAATCCCCTACTGCCGCTCCGTGACTTGCATCTGTAACAGTTATTGTGGCAGTCCCATTTACTGCAGCAAATGTAACATCTCCAGCGGCTGTAGTAGCACGGAGCGGTGTAACATCATAATAAATACCCCCCTGCTCTATGTAATATTTTATATTAGTACCGACAGAAGTAAAAAGCTCTTGAGATAAATTCACCCAACTAAATAACGATCTACATACACCTATAAAAGTATTGTTAGATAATTTAGACCAACCACCAATCTTTTCCGGGTAACCCGCTCGAAAGCGTACCTTATCCATTTCATACCAGCCACCTTCATTGCTGTATACAGTAGCTTCTTTGTCTATTCCCGGTTTAAATTTTAGTTGCTGCAGTGGCATTATTATATCCTACATAGAAGAGCCAGATAGTGGCACAGAAGTTACAGAAATTTTAACGCTTTGTTTTAATTGGAGCGATGCTCCACAATCACCGCAAGTATCTGCTGATAATTCGGCTTCATCTAGATCGTACCCACAGTTACGGCACACTATCTCTACTTCATGTGCGCTACGCACAACACCATTACTAAGAGTTTCTGCTTCGTAAGTTGTTTTCATATCTACACCACCAACTCAAAATGTGGCGCGTCAATAAAAGGTCTACGTCCCTGTCCTCTACGAGTGTCTATGTAGTCATTCATAGCTGCCTCCATAACACCGTCCCAATGAGCTATGTTTGGTATAGTCCATGCAGCGCCCCACCTAATAGGAACATCACACGCACGAGCACCTTCCGCCATGGCATCGGCAATCTCATCATATAGATTTAACTCCCACCTACCGCCATCTACGTAAGCCATAAGGTCAACTGCTAGGCCATCAATGTGTTTACTTTTCATTGTTTGGCTTGCGCCTTTGGCAACCAAAGCTTTTTGTTCTTCTATAGTCCTAAGACCACAGATAACAGAAAAGTCTTGTTTTGTTGCACCAATAGCATGTTTTACAACCGCAACCATGCGTTCATCTACACCCTCTAACTTCTCGAGGCTACGTTTCCCAAGTCTATAAGTCATTATTCTACTGGCTCCTTTGTTCCACAAACTCTTTCATACACCATATCAGATGTATAACTCTCAAACCATTTGTTTTCCGTGAAGGTACAGAAATGCCACAAGTCGTTTACATCTAAAGATAAAACTTCAATAATATCTTGTTGCGCAGATACTGTCCCTTCAAGATGTTCAATGTCGTGAACCATCCCAGAAATATACCATACTAATGCTATCAACTGCATCGCCATGGCAAAAACTAAAGCAACTGGTATCTTTAAATCACTCATGTTTACCTCTTGAAAAACTTTTGTATCCCACGCACACCGAAGCTCGCTGATATGGCGATACCTAAACTGTAAAAATACCAGTCTGGTGCTTTGGAGAGTTGTTCAAAACCGCGATCAACCCACCCCTCTGCACCTGGAATCCA
>Ga0098046_1000749_pt1 | contig 11472 bp, 9 predicted proteins | sample 11BtaG_FD_77067 | JGI IMG/M metagenome (GOLD analysis project Ga0098046, IMG submission 77067) | Marine viral communities from the Subarctic Pacific Ocean - 11B_ETSP_OMZ_AT15265_CsCl metaG | ecosystem: Environmental > Aquatic > Marine > Oceanic | place: Pacific Ocean | collected 2015-01-16
AGCAGTTTGCTGGTGGTCTGATGGGGTATTCATCTGCACCTTTATATGAGCAGTCTGTCGATATGCTACGCCAACAGCGTCCAGCTCAAGCGTCAGCGTTAGAGGGTTTATTTATTGATCCTATTACTGGTCAATACTCTGCTCCTAGTTACGCTCCTACTGAAGAACAGATAGCGCAAACTAGCTACTCTGAACGATCCAGAAACGCTGCTCTTGATGCTGCTTTGCGTAATGCTGAAATCAATGAAAATGCTGTGGCAAGTCAGCCTGCAAGCTCACCTAGTCAGTATATTGACCCAGTATCAGGTAAAATGAGTGACGTAAGAATGATGTCACCTTCTACTCCATACGGCACAAGTGTTCCTTCATATTATGACTTTGAAGAAGAAATGCCATTCAAATACTGGCCAGATGTTGGCGCTAAAATGGACGCAAATGGCCAATATGAATTACATAAGTATGCTCCTGATAGAGACTTTACATATAGAGAAACTCCATTCTCTGATATACAGTTTCAGGAAGATGCGCCTCCATTATTTGACCTAGAAGGAAACCCTATAGAGTCAATGATTAGGCAGCCTACTATACCTGATCTTAGGTTTGGCTCACCATCTACTCCTATACTTGATCCAATAACAGAGGCTGTTACTCAACCAGTAGCTGATATTGCTTCTCAGCCTATAGTAGACCTTGCTCCAAAGCCAAGAGAAAGAAGTTTTGTAGATGTTATGGCTGATCAAGGCCCAACTGGTACTTACAATCAAAAGTATTGGGCTGAGAAACTTAGATCAGGGTCAACACAAGCTGAATTAAAAGCTGAACAAGACGCAATAGCTGCTGCTGGTGGTAAAATGTATCTTGGTTCTACTCCTACTAGCCCAATGGCAGGCGGCACACCTTCACAGGATTCTATGCTTGGTGATGTTGTCAGCAATGCTGCTGGATTGGTACTTAACACTGGATTACTAGGTGCTGCTGCAAATAAACTTACTGGTAGCTACCCTGTACAAAATACACCAGAGCAGGCTGCTGCAATACCTGTTGTAGATATTAGCGAAGTGGCATACAAAGCGCCTACTAGAAAGAAAAAGAAGAAAAGTACAGCAGCAAGTGACTCTATGAAGCGAGCGCAGGCAAAAGCATCAAGTATGGCAAGAGCTAGGGCTGCTGCTAAAAAGAAAGGCGTTAAACTAGCCACTAAGGGCAAATAGATTTTTAGAGGTAATTATTATGGCAGGATCAATGCCACAAGGTAGCACTGTTATAACTGATTTGATTAGAGGTAATCCGTCTGCTGGAGTTTCTAGTGATAATGCTTCTTTTAGTATGGGTATGCCAAGCGGTGTAAATCCTACATATGATAGAATGAATCAAGCGCGTCAGGGTGTAATGCCTGCACAGTATTTAGGTGGTGCAAGAGATCGTGTTCTTAAGGATGCACAGCCAACACCAGCAGCAGCAGCTATGCCTACACAACCACAGCAGCCTAATGTATTTCAGCAGGCTAGTGAGGGTGTAACTAAGGCTATGCAGGGCGCACAAGCTGGCATGGGCTTTACACCTATGGCTATAACTGCACCTACACAGCAGGCTATTGGTCAGTATATGAACCCATATGAGTCTCAGGTTGTTGGTCAGTCACTAGCTGATATTGAAAGATCACGCCAGATGGCACAGAATGTTGGTAGCGCACAAGCATCAGCAGCAAAAGCGTTTGGTGGTTCTCGTCATGGTATAGCTGAAGCAGAAACAAATCGTGCAGCTCTTGAGCAAGCAGCTCGCACTGCTTCTACTTTGCGTCAATCTGGATTCACACAAGCACAGCAGTTTGCAAGACAGGCTCAGATGCAGAACCAAGCAGCACAGTTATCAGGCGCACAGCAGCGTCTATCAGCAGGCGCACAGCTAGGTAGTTTATCTAACCTTGGCTTTGGTATGGGTCAGCAGATTCAGGATCGTATGACTCAACAGGGCGCACAACAGCAAGCTCTACAGCAACAGCTTATCAATGCAGCTAAAGGTCAGTACGCTGGCTACACTGGCGCACCAGCTCAGAGCTTACAGTATCTGTTACAGGCGGTAGGTGCTTCACCTTCACCATCTACGACAACAGGCACAACTGATCGTGGTTTGTTTGATTACTTAGCTCTTGGTTTAGGTGTTCTATAGAGGTTATAAGAATGGCATTACTAGATTTTATCACCAGCAAGAAACCTGAAGATGTAGAGCGTAGACTACGCCTTGCACAAGGTATTGCAGGAATGGCTCATAGCCCTAATGTTGGTCTACAACAGTCTATTACTGGTAGATTGCAAGATGTTCAGGCACAGCGTCAACAGCAGGCTGCATTGGAGTTAGCAGGCGCACAGCGCAATAAGACTGCGCAGTGGTTAGCTTCTCAGGGTCGATCAGACCTTGCACAAGGTATTGTTAATGGCTCTCTATCTGGCGCTCAAGCATTTGAGTTATTTAAGCAAAAGCCAACAGATAAGTTTGAGATAATTACTGGTGACGCAGCTAAATCTCTCGGATTAGACCCTAATAAGTCATATCGCAAAAACCTAACTACAAACAAAGTTGAAGCCATTGGTGGTGCTGGTGTGTCTGTTAGTGTTGGCGGTGGTGAGGATACTTGGACTACTGAAGCGGCTAAATTACAGGCTAAACGATTTGATAGTATTATCACTGCTGGCGATGATGCTGCGAAAGCTGCTACTCAGGTTGCTGTACTTAACCAGCTTGGTAATTCTTTAGATCAAACTACCATACCATCAATGCTGCGTAAGTTTATCCCAGAAGGTATTTCCGCTCCAGTCGATGCTTATAAAGCGGTTCTATACAACGCTGCTATGGCACAGAAAACTGCTGGCACAGGCCCAATGACTGATAAGGATTTTGAGAACTTACTGACTCAGGTTGGCTCTATTGCAGCAGACCCACAGGCGCGTCAAATTGCCCAGACAATGCTGATTAATAATGCAAACATTGCAATGCAAATGGCAGACATTGCTAACCAAGCTGTTAGTGGTGTTATCACTCGTACCAAGGCTGATGAGATGATGCGTGAGCTTCGTAAGCGCGAGCTTATCCCAGAAGACATGAAGCAATATCTAGAGAATATTGGAGCTTCTGGTGGCGCTCAAATCCCATTTAGTGATATTGATGCCGCTACTGCTGCTTTAGAGGCAGCGATGAAAGAGAAACAAAAGCGCCAAGTTGGAGGCTAACGTATATGGCAACGCCAGATTTTTCAAGTATGACTGACGCTGAGTTGGACGCTTACATTTCCAAGGCTCAGGGCGATATACAACAGCTAAAAAGCGTTGACCCTGATAGGTCTATTTTATCATCTGCTAAGGCTTTTATAAGTGGTTCTGATAGAGACCCTAATATACCTGTACTTGGTGAATTACCAGCAAGTCAGTTTGGCTTTGAGGGTAAAAAATATAATAAGCTTGTTACCGCTATTTCTGCATCATTTGATGATGAGTCTTTAGTGAAGGCTATTAGAAAAGCAGAGCCTGATGCTTTGTTTGATAAGGATATGTACGGCAATATTGTTGTTGGTGGGCCTGTTCGAAACGAAGATGGCGACATTGTACGATACCAAAAATTTTACCCAAACCCGAAAGGACTTGACGCACCTACATTAATGCAAGGTGCTTATGTAATGGGTACTGGTGGTCAGCTCGAGAGAGCGCAAAGAGCAGTGGGCTTACCTGTAAAGGGCTTTAAAGGTGCTGTTGCATTAGGTATGGGTGAAGCTGGCTTGCTTGAGTCTGTAAGCTCACAAGCGTCTGGTAGACCATTTAGGCTTTCTGAAATTCCTTCTGGCGCATTCGGTAGTGCTATAGGTAGAGGTGTTGTCGATGCTGCTGGCTTGGTATTTAATATAGCTAGTCTATTTAAGAATAATCCAGAGCAGTTTATTATCAGGACTAATGAGGTACAAGAAGCTATTTTAGGCGCTGGATTTGACCCTGAAGAAATCATGCCAAAAGTTAGGTCTGAAATTGAAAGACAGGTCAGAGAAGGCTTAGATCCAATAGAGTCTGTAAGAAGCACTACTGCTGCATCTTTACCAGTACCAGTAACCCTTACAAAAGGGCAAGTCACAGGTGATACAGGTCAGCAGCTTTTTGAGGATCAGGTTGCTGACTCTGTTTATGGTGAGATTCCTGCACAAATAATGGTAGGCGCACAAACTAAGGCTCGTGAAGCTATACAGCAAAATATACCAGCTATACAGGCTACAATGGCTGGTGATGATATTGCTATTCAGCGTGGTGAAGGTATGGCATCTGCACAGGCTGAGTTAGTTGAACAGAAAAAGACTGCTGAGAAGGCGTACAAGGATGCTTATAAAGGAGCTGGTGGCACTGGTAGCTTTGTTATCCCTGAAAACGCGCCAATGGCTCAGTCTGTTATTAGTGATCGTTTAGGGGAATTTAGACGTACTAGCTCGCCATCTGCTTTTGCTTTAGCTGACGAACTAACAGGGATGTTCCAAGACGGTCGGTCTTTGAAAGAATTGTTTGAGTTCCGTAAGTCTATCACAGCTTTGTCTGCTGCTGGTGGTACTGAAAAAGGTGCTGCTGGTGCGCTAAAAGGTGCGTTTGATGATATACTTGTTGAGCAGGCTGAAAAAGGCTTACTTTATGGTAATCCTGCTGATGTCGCTGCTGGTCTGGATGCTATATCTAAGTTTAAGGAATTTAAGCAATTATGGGAAACAAAAGGTGTACTTACTACACTTACCACTAAAGAAATGCGTGATGGTAGGTTTGATTTAAAGGTTGCTCCTGAAGATGCTGCTAACGCTATACTAGGTAAAAGTATTGCACAAACTACATCAAAGAAAGATTTGACTCGCGATTTATTGACCTTAAAAAAGAATCTGCCAGAGCAACAATGGAATCAAGTCAGACAAGAGGTTTTTATACTTTTAGCAGATAAGATGCATAATACAGGAATGGTTAATCAAGACCCTAGTTTAATGTTTAATAAGCTATGGCGAGACCTTAAACAAAAAAATCCTAGTATGGTAAATTCACTTTTTAGCAAAGAAGAAATTGCTGATATAAACAATCTTGCTGTTACGTCAGCATTAATTGCTGGAACAGCCAAGAACACATCCAAGTCAGCTTCAGCAGCCATGGGTGCATTGCAACGCTTATCGCAGTCTTTTGCTGTAGCTGGAGGGTATAAGAAATTAGCAGCAGTTAGCCTATTGAAACCTATAACATCAACAGTAGCAGGATTAAGGTTAATACCTACAACTAGGGGTGCTATGACACCAGCACAAAGCCAAGCTGGTTTATTTGGTACATTTGCTGGAGTTGGTGGTACAATGGGTACTGAATCACCTATACTTAGCCCATTAGAACAGGCTATGCAAGAGCAACAAAGTAGGGAATAGTTATGCCACAAGGTCAAATGACAAGCACTGATATTCAATCTGCTATCCGCACTGCTATAGATGGCGCGGAAGCCTATATGGATTCTGAGATACAGCCACAGCGCGAAGATGCACAGAAATACTTTGATGGTCGTGTAAACTTAGAGCATGAAGAAGGTCGCTCCAGTGTTGTGTCTACTAAGGTTCGTGATGTTGTGCGTGGCGCAAAGCCTAGCCTGATGCGTATATTCTTGTCTAATGATAAGTTTGTCGAGTATACACCTAATAACCCACAGCAAGTTGCATCTGCTGAACAAGCTACTACATACGCCCACTGGAAGTTTAATCAGTGTGGTGGCTACAATGTATTAAATAGTGCAATACATGATGCTCTAGTCAAAAAGGCTGGTATTGTAAAGGTATGGTGGAATACAGAAGAAGTAGCTGATATTCACACATACGAGAACCTGACAGATCAGGAAATGGCCTTTATTGCACAGGATGATAATGTAGATATTATCGAACACTCGCAAGAGATTGTGATAGAGGTTGATGAGTTTGGTCTTGATGTTGAGCAGAATCGTCACAGTATGAAGGTTGCCCATAAGCGCGAAGAAGGCGATATGTGCATTGAGAACGTCCCACCAGAGGAGTTCTTTGTAAACAGTTCTGCCAAGTCTCTTGATGACTTCCTTGTTTGTGGTCACACTACTGAGAAGGTAGTAGGTGACATGGTAGCAATGGGATACGATTATGATATTCTGATGCGTCATGCTGGCACAGATGGTAATGTTGATGACGAAGAAAAGTATCTACGTCATGGCGAATACCTAGATGGTGATGACCAGACCAATGACCCTTCTATGATGCCTATTGTTGTTACAGAGGCATATATGCGTATAGACGTTGATGGAACTGGCGTACCTGTTATGCACAAGTTTGTATGCGTAGGCACTAACCATGAGATACTAGATTTTGAGCCTTGGGATCTTGCACCATTTGCAGTATTCCAAGTAGACCCAGAGCCGCACGCATTCTTTGGTCGCTCACTAGCTGAGTTAATTATGAACGATCAGGACACAGCTACCAGCGTATTGCGTGGCATTCTTGATAACGTAGCTCTTGTTAATAATCCTCGTAAGGTTGTTAATGATGAGTTTGTCGAGATGGAAGATTTACTTAATAACGAGATTGGCAGCATTATTCGTGCTGACGATATTAGCCAGATCCGTGATGAAATAACACCTTTTGTGGCAGGCCAAACACTAACAGCGTTACAGTATTTAGATAACTTGGTTGAAGAAAAGACTGGCATCACAAAAGCGTCTATGGGCTTAGATCCTGATGCTTTACAGAACACTACCGCTACAGCCGCACAGCTAACTGCACAGAAAGGAGCTGGTCAGGTAGAGGTTATGGCTCGCAATCTTGCAGAAACAGGCTTTAAGCGTCTGTTTAAGCTGGTTTTACATATCTTAAAGACCAATAGCCCAGAAGAAACATTGATGCGCTTAAATGGTCAGTTTGTACCTGTTACACCTGATGTATGGGACGCTGACATGGATGTGGAGGTCAATGTAGGTTTAGGCACAGGACAGGAAGATACTAAGATTGCTGCACTAATGCAGACCTTCCAGACACAGCGTGAAATATATCAAGGCTATGGTCCTAACAATGGCTTTGTTAGCTTAACCCAGATGCGTAACACGTTGGCTGATATGCTGGCTATCTCAGGAATCCGTAATACAGATCGCTATTACAGACCTATGAATGAGCAAACTGAACAGGCTCTAATGCAGCAGCAGCAAGCACTAGCTGAACAGCAGCAGCAACAGCCACAGCAAGACCAGATGGCACAGGCTATGATTCAGGCAGAGCAGATTAAGGCGCAGGCTCGCATCCAGTCTGACCAGATGAAAGCACAAGCTAAGTTGCAAGGCGATCAGATTAAGCTACAAGCTGATATGCAAGTGAAGGCTGAAGAACTACGCAGTAAGCAAGGTCAAGAGCTAGGTAAGTTGCAGAGAGATTATGCAGAGCTACAAGCAGCCGATGACCGCAAGCGTGATGAAATGGCACAAGATTTATTGATACAAGCTGCAAAAATACTAGGTGAATATGGTACAGCAGTAGACGTTGAGCGTGTAAGAGCGATACAATCAGCTCCAAGAGACGTTAATGGAAATATTCAATAATGAAAATATCAAAGTCTGAATCAGAGTTTTTGTTAAAAAATGAAACTTTTATCAAAGTTTGTGATAAAATCAGACAAGAGCAGGTCAAAGTCTTTTTAGGCTCTACATTAGATGATTCTGATGCTAGAGAAGAATCCTACAGGACTGTGCGCTTGCTTGATAAGTTCGAGCGTATCCTCAAAAACGCTATTGTTGATGAGGAGCGCAAAGATAAACGCAAATAACTGAGAGGTAGTACCGCTATGGAAGCGACTACAGTAGATCAAGCAGTAGAGGCGTTATTGGCCCCTAGTGAGCCAGCCGAAGAAGTAGTAACTGAGCAGGAGTCGAATGAGACAGAAGCGCAGTTGGATGAAACCGAGGCAGAATCGTCCGAAGTCGAGCAAGGCTACGATGAAGGCGAAGAAGTTTCTGAAGGTGAAGCAGACGCTGAACTAGATGAACAAGAATATGAAGCAGAGGATGAACAGGAAGCCGATCAAAGTGGGCCTGATACATTCGTCGTTAAAGTAGATGGCGAACAAGTAGAAGTAACCCTTGATGATCTAAAGCGAGACTATTCAGGACAGGCTTATATTCAAAAAGGCATGAGAGAAGCCGCAGAAGCGAAGAAGCAAGCTGAACAAGCATATGCCCATTTGGGTGAGCAACAGCAAAATCTTCAGGCGCTAATGCAAAACTTGCAGCAAAATGGTGTTATGGCGCAACCTAACCCACCATCTGCTCAAATGGCACAAGATGATCCGCTAGGATACATGGAAGCCAAAGCGAAGTATGATGAGGATTTGATTGCGTTCCAGACACAGCGTAGAGAGATCGCGCAACAACAGCATAGTATGCAAGCTGCACAGCAACAAGCTCAACAGGGCTACTTGCAAGAGCAGATGAGTGTACTAGTTAAGGCTATTCCAGAATTTGGGGACGCTGAGAAAGCACCTAAGCTGAAAGAGTCTTTAATTAAGCAAGGTACGAAGCTGGGTTATACCCCAGAAGAAATAGGCGCTGTTACTGACAGTCGTGCTATGGTTGCCCTGCATAAAGCTATGTTGTACGATCAAATGATGGCTAGTTCTGATAAGGTTCAGACTAAGGTCAAGAAGGCCAAGCCACTCATGAAGTCGGGTGCTAAAAAACCTGTCAATACTGCTGCAAAGAAGAAGCAATCTCAAATGTCTAAACTGAAGAAGTCGGGTAGCGTGGCTGATGCAGCCGCATTGCTATTCCAAGGTTAAGTATAGTTAAGTTTAAACATGATTATTGAGGTAATTTAAAATGACACAACCAACTAACACTTTTGACAGCTATGATGCTAATGGCATTCGTGAAGATCTGTCTGATGTAATTTTTAATGTTTCTCCTGAAGAAACTCCTTTACTATCCTCCATTGCAAAAGTTAGCGCGTCTAACACTTTGCATGAGTGGCAAACTGACACATTACGTAGTTCTACTACTAACGCTCACATTGAAGGCGATGACACTGCTGCTGAGTCTCGTGCTGCTACTAGTCGTCTAGGTAACTACACGCAGATCTTTAAGAATGCTGTTGTGACTCCTGACACTTCTGTGGCTCTTGATAATGCTGGTCGTGGTAAAGAAATGTCTTACCAGATCGTTAAAGTAGGTGCTGAACAGAAGCTAGACATTGAGAAGGCTTTGATGGACAACCAAGCTAAAGTAGCTGGTAGTTCTACTGCTGCTCGTCGCATGGCTGGTCTAGGCGCTTGGATCACTACTAACGTAAACAACGTTGGTACTGGTGGTGCAAACCCTACTGGTAATGGTTCTAACGCTCGTACAGATGGTGCTAAAACTGCTTTTACTCAAGCTGACTTTGACACCACTATGCAAGAGATCTGGGCAGAAGGCGGTAAGCCTGACATGGTTATCTTGTCTGCTTCTCAGATGAACTTAGCTCTAGGCTTTACTGGTAACAACAACCAGCGTTCCACCATTGGTGCTGCTGATGGTAAAGTTGCTAACCTAATGAACATCTACATGACTCCTTGGGGTTCTGTTGAGTTTGTTCCTGCTCGTGAAAACCGTTCTCGTGACGTATTCATCATTGAGAAAGATAAGTTGGCATTTGCTGAGTTGCGCAAGATGAAGAACGTTGCACTTGCTAAGACCGGTGACAACGAGAAGCGTCAAGTAGTATGTGAAGGTACTCTTGTTGTTCGTAACGAGAAGGCTCTAGGCGCAGTAGTTGACTGCTCTTAATTAGCCATTTAGCGTTTAAAGCGTTATAATCAAAGGGGTTTACTAATTATGGTAAGCCCCTTTTTTAATTTATGGAGGTCACATGGCAAAGGTTAAGTTAGAAGTTCTGGCTGATAACATCATGTTAGATGACTGGGCTTATAAGGGCGATATTGTCGAGGTCGATCAAAAGATTGTCGATATTATCAATGCTCAAGATGAAGGGTATGGTTCACATAGAATCAAGGTCATACCAAAGCGTACTCGAAAGAAAAAGGCTGAAGAATGAAAGTAGGCGAGAAGTGGGTACAGGAAGGTGATCAGCTAATACATATAAAAAAGCAGGATTGGACTCCTAACCTAGAACACGCAAAAATGCTACGAGAAGCAGGATGCGCTGAGTTTGGCGAATCGCGTCTTGTTGGCACAGTAGATGCTGCTCTTATTAATGAGTGGCTAAAAGAAGCTGGTATAAGCTGGGATGATCCAGCTCGCAGCGAAGTTATTAAACGAAAAATGCTGTCAGGCGAATTTGACAAGCTAAGGGTTTGGAAAGGAACGTACTAAACACTAGGAGGCAGGAATGCAGGATTTAGAGGCACTGAAACAGTGGGCTACAGATCGTCAAAAAGAAATTATTGATACTCTTATCTACTCAAGCTCACAGCGTAAAGCAGCAGAAAGTCTTGGAATATCAATAAGAGCCTTACAGCGAGCATTAGAAAGGGCAAAGAAAAACGCAGCTAAACATGGATGGTCGCCAGAGCATGATATGGCATATCCAGCACCAGAGACTCACCTAGTCAAAGGTGTATCAACTCTATATGGGCCGAATGGTCTAGTAAAGCAGCAATGGGTAAAGACTGACCTGAAAAAAGAGGAGCTAACAGAGTGCCTCAAACAAGTTGCAGATGATCTATGCCAAACACTTCCCAGATATGAACCTAAAGAAGACCAACTAACACTCACAACAGATGCCTTAACAGCTTATGTTATTGGTGATGCTCATGTGGGTATGCTGGTTCGTGATCGTTATAACATGGGTCAAGGTGACTGGAATCTTGATATGGCAGAGAAGGCTACGTTATCAGCTATAAAGTGGCTTGTTGATTGCAGTGGAAATACAGACGTAGGAACGCTGGTTGATATCGGTGACTTCATGCACAACAACGACTCCACTAACCTTACTCAGTCTGGCAACGTCCTAGATGTAGATGGCGACTTGAGCGATATAGTGTCTGCAACAGTACGCATCTATCGTGCAGCTATTGAGTATATGCTAGAGAAGCATCATCATGTGGTACTTATGAAAGTACGAGGCAATCATGATCGTGACGCTGCTCTTATTATCAACACCATGCTGACTGTCTTTTACGAAAACGAGCCGCGTGTAACTATTCTTGATAATCGACATAAATTCATGGTTTACGAATATGGCAAAAACCTTCTGGTTGCACATCATGGAGATAGAATGAAGCCAGATCGTGCCTATCAATTTATCACCAATACATTGTCAGAGGAGTGGGGTCGGACTAAGCATAGACACCTTCTACTGGGTCACATACACCACAACAATGCAAAAGAGATTGGTGGGCTACAAACAGAGAGCTTCAATACACTTGCGCCACCTGACCAGTGGCACTCACACTCTGGATATGGGGCAAAGCGTAGTATGACAGCTAT
>Ga0098046_1000750_pt1 | contig 11471 bp, 11 predicted proteins | sample 11BtaG_FD_77067 | JGI IMG/M metagenome (GOLD analysis project Ga0098046, IMG submission 77067) | Marine viral communities from the Subarctic Pacific Ocean - 11B_ETSP_OMZ_AT15265_CsCl metaG | ecosystem: Environmental > Aquatic > Marine > Oceanic | place: Pacific Ocean | collected 2015-01-16
ACGAGGGATAAAGAAGCCTCCACACGTCTCCGACCAAGTCCTTGGGGTATTTGATATACTCTAAAGTATCATCTTGAAATTATGTAGTTGCGTTTCGGTAACCTTTAATGTTACGATTCGGTAACTAATTTTAAAGGCTCATAATGGAATATTTTACAAAGTATAAACCTCAGCTCGATTTGAAGCTTGAGGTTCACAACATGCACTGGGAATACGTCGGTAAGTTTTCGATGGAAACCCTTAGTGTTTTAACGTGTCTCTACTTCAGCGATGATGGCTGGGCTCCAAGCGTGCGCCTTAAACGGTTGCTAAAAATGACAGCCCCACAAATGACTAGAAGCGCACAAACCCTCATAAAAGCGGGGATTGCTTATTACACAAGAAGTCCAGACGACCACAGGGGAAAATTTCTCTGCCTAACCACACTAGGTTATAAACTAAGAGACCGCTACATGGATTCAGCTTTCAACCGAACAGAGGAAACAAAAAAGAAATGAGTATAAGAAATAATGGTTCAAACTTCCTCGCTGACTTTATGTCAAACGGGGTACGCTATCGTAAACAGTTTCCTACACATGAGGAGGCGGCCGCGTGGGAGGCTGAATTAAAGAAACGAATACGTCTTAACCTTCCTTTTCAGGAGCTATTGGATAACAAGGAGGGAAAGATGGATATAGATACCCTTCTGACTCGCACGTATTCCCGTTATTGGGAAGGCACAGCCAACGAGCGTACCCAGATGGTAAACATTCGGCTTATCAATGACTACTTTGGTCCTACCTGTCCTGTTGAAGATATCGACACAGCCGCACTAGATAACTTTATCTCGTTCTTAGAGAAGAGAGGGCTGGCGGCATCTACAATCAACGGTAGACTGGCTACGCTCAGTAAGGCTTTCAGTTACGCCGTTGACCGAGGTTATCTCAGTAAGCGTCCTAAGATTGAACGTAAGAAGGTAAGCAACCAACGCCTTCGGTTCTTCACTGAAGAGGAGGAGCATGAAATTCTTGACGTTCTCCGAGCAGATGGCAGGGACGAGTTTGCTCTGTTCCTTGAGTGGAGCATTGATACAGGGATACGTCCTATTGAGTCCAGAAACCTCCCTCAAACAAGTCTTCGTGAAGACCCTGAGCTTGGGTATATGGTTGACCTTCGGAAGACCAAGAACGCCTATCCTCGCACCATCCCGCTACCGCAGAGAGCCTATGAAGCTTTTGTGGCACTTAATGACGACTTCATGCCGTTCGCTAGGTTCACCGAAAGCAACATACGAAAGCACTGGCGTTTTGTTAGGGAAGCCTTGAACGAGAATGACCCTGAGTTTGTGTTCTATCTCACTCGACACACTTGTGCCTCTCGCATGGTTCAACGAAACATTCCGCTCCACGTTGTTAAGGAGTGGATGGGACACAAGACTTATGAGATGACTTTGAGGTATGCTAAACTTAGTCCCAAGAATTTTCTTGACGCTAAGTTAGCCCTTGAGCAACCTAGAGATATAGAGCACCTCGCACTATCACACTAACCCACACATACTATGAAAAAACTAAGCGAAACACCAAGAACGGATGCACAATTGCAGTTAGATGCAAAGCGTTATCACGGGCACAGCAAAGACTATGTGTCATTAAAGATTTTTACAGAGCAGCTAGAGCGAGAACTGAATGAGCTTAAAGCCATACATAAGACATTAAACTTAACACAATAACCACCTAATCACACCAAACTTAACACGTAGCTCTAAAATCTACGTTTAATCCTATGAAAACTGCACCAACACTCTTCCGACCTACGGAAAAACAACTGCTCACAAGCGGTCTAAACTCGATGACAAAAGCTTGCGAAGCACAGGAGCTTCTCATTAAAAAGATGGAGGAAGACATAGCCGAGCTAAAGGCCGAGCTCTCTGTCCTTAAAGATTCGCAATTATCTTAAAGCCATTATTAGATTGACCAGTGACAAATCAGTGACAAACTATGTCATTAAGCCTTATCAGTGACAAATTTACTAAAAACCCTCCCTAAACCACATAATCAATATAATTGTTTAATTTCAGTGGTTTAAAGTGGTGGGCGACTCTGGAATCGAACCAGACGTGCGTCTCCGCGAGGGAGTTACAGTCTTTCGTAAAACCCTAAATAACGTAAATCACTGATTTTATAAGTAATAATTTCAAACACATATCCGTTGCTGACATAGTTTGTCTATTGCGCAGTGACAAATCAGTGACAAAAATATTAAGTATGGAGACACTCACACAAAGCGAACTAAACGAGGACATGACCACACTAGGGACGGGAAGATACCGTGCCAAGGTAGAGTCAGCCAAGTCCCGCGAAGCGGAGCTACAGACACCATACGGTCAACGCTTGATGCGTGCAGGTCTCCCTGCGCTTAACCAAGCAATCACCGACTGGCAGAAGGGTTTAGCCAAGGTCGATAACAAAGCCAGATTCCAGCTCGATTCGCAAGACCTTGACCCAAAGGTTCTTAGCTACATTAGTATTAAAGTTCTGCTGGACTGCATCACGCAGAAGAAGTCGCTATCATCAATCGCCATCTTCCTTGGGGCTCGCGTTGAGGATGAACTGCGTTGTCAGTTTCTTGTCGCTAACAATGAAGCCAAGGGTAAGGGTATCATTCTTGGGGCAGTCCGTCGTAAAGGAACAGCCGCTAAGGTGCGCCACATTCGTTCCTCTATGAAGCACGAGACAGAGAAGGGATTGATGAACGCTTGGGAGCCTTGGTCTCACCGAGATAAACTCAACCTTGGACTCCAGATGACGGAGCTTGTTCGGGTATCCACGAACCTTGTCGAATATACTTACATACTTGAGAAGAGGCGTAAGCGTCCCACACGGTATGTAAACGCTACTGCCGACACCCTGCAATGGATTGAGGAGTTTAATGAGAACAGAGAGTTTATTGAACCGTTCTGGTTGCCTACAGTTGAACTACCCGTTATCTGGACTAACATCTGGGACGGGGGTTATGACCGTGAGCATACCTACCTACCTAAAGTACCCTTCATTAAGACAAACAACATGGATTACCTTCGGTCTATCGAGGGTTCTCTCCCTGAACCGATGGAGGCAACAAACCTTATACAGCAGACACCTTGGACTATAAATCCAGTAGTCCTCAAGGTGATGGAGTGGTGTTGGGAAAATAATGTCATAGTTGATGGTCTTCCTGCCCGTGAGCAAGAAGAACTTCCTCCCATCCCTATTGACTTTAAAGAAAACAAAGAGTCCAACACCCTCTGGCGGCGGATGGCGGCAAAGGTGTATAACAATCGGTTATCAAACACCAGCCGCCGTCTGCTTGTAAGTAAGATTTTGTATGTGGCTAAGAAGCTAGAGGGAAAGCGTTTCTTCTACCCTTCACACGTAGACTTCCGTGGTCGCCTGTATAACATCCCTGCGTTCCTCTCTATCCAAGGTCCTGACATCAGTCGTGGTCTCCTTCAGTTTCACCGAGGGGAGAAGATAAGAGATGAGAAAGACGCTCGCTGGTTAGCTATCCAAGGTGCTAATACCTATGGCAACGACAAGGTTACCCTTGAGAAACGCGTACAGTGGGCTGAGGATTACGCTGAGACGGCGATAGCAATTCACGAGAGTCCCACTACCAATCTCCAATGGATGGACGCTGACGAGCCCTTCCAGTTCCTTGCTTGGTGCAACGAGTGGGGACAGTATAAGAAAACAGGCAAGCTCGTAAGCTACCTTCCCGTTAATTTAGATGGCACAAACAACGGCCTCCAGATTCTCTCTATGTTGATGAGGGACGAATATGGGGCAAAGGCTACAAATGTGTTAGCCGAGGATGAGCCTCAAGATATTTATAGAATTGTCTCTGACCTCGTCCTTGAGAAGCTAGAGGCAGACAAAGAAAACAATCACCCCTACGCAGAAAGATGGATACAATTCGGTATCGACCGTAAGCTTGCTAAGCGTCCGACAATGGTGTGGCCTTATGGTGGCACGTTCTACAGTTGTCGCGATTACGTTGACGAATGGTATCAAGACACCCTGCGTAAAACCAGATGCGCCAACCCGTTCACAGAAGATGAACGCTATAAAGTCACTGGTTACCTCAGTAAGCTGACGTGGTCTTCAATCAATGAAGTCCTCGAAAAGCCAAAGGACTGCATGAATTGGTTACAGTCCTGTGCGAAAGCACTAGCAGAACACGGGGAGCCTGTAAGTTGGACTTCTCCTTCAGGCTTCCCTGTTCTCCAATCTTACAAGAAGACGACAGCGCAGAATGTTCGCACCAACATCAATGGCTCAGGGACATACATCAAGTGGTATAAAGACTCTGATGACATTTCTCCTCGCCGCCAGAAACAAGGCATCAGCCCTAACTATGTTCATTCGATGGATGCAGCTTGCCTCGCCAAGACTGTGGTCGAGTGTAACAAGTTGGGCATCTACGACTTCGCAATGATTCACGACAGCTACGGCACTCACGCCGCTAACTGTGACACGCTCAGCCGTATCCTAAGAGAACAATATTATTCTGTTTTTAAGGTTGACCAACTTGAAACCCTTCTTAAAGATTTAAAGGAGAGATACCCACACATCGAATTTCCAGACACACCAGAATACGGCAACGCAGACCTAAGTGAAGTCCTGCGTAGTCAATATTTCTTCTCGTAACTGAGAATCAACAACAACCAAAAACCAAAGAGATAATAATGAGTAAAGTACTGACAACACCCAAAGGTACAGCAGTGTACCCACGTATCGACAATCCTGATACCAAGTTCAACGAAGATGGCGTCTACTCCTGCAAACTGCACGTAGATGAAGCATCGTTTAATGCGTTCACAAAACAAGTGACCGACATTGTTGAGCGAGAGTATGAAGCAGAGTGCACCGTAAAAGGTAAGAAGCTGAAGAAGGCGGCTACAGCCCCTATTCGCATCACGCCTGATGGTGACTTTGAAATCTATGCCAAACAAGTGGCACAACGGCAGACCAAGAAAGGTTTGCTTACCTTCACCATTCCAGTCTTTGACTCGAAAGGCGCGAAGCTCCCAACGTCCCCTGCTATTGGCAGTGGCTCTACACTAAAACTAAGCGTCGAGGTTTACACTTGGTACACCGACTTGCAGGGATTTGGTTATACCCTGCGACTGAAGGCTGTCCAGCTCCTCGACTTAATCGAATATAACAACGGCAGTGGCTCTTCCTACGGATTCACCGAAGAAGAAAACGGCTACATTAACGATGGCGAATCCTTGGATACAGCGTTCCAAGAAGAAGAACCCGCGCAAGCGTCGGGCGTCAACTTCTAAGTATCGTTCCCGTTTCGAAGAAAAACTTGCTCTCACCCTGAAAGGGGTGGGGGCTCCCTTCGACTACGAGACGGTAAAACTAAAATACACACGCGAGTGTGTCTACACCCCTGACTTCATACTCCCCAACGGAGTGATTATCGAAGCCAAGGGTTACTGGCTACCAGCCGACCGAACTAAACACCTACGGGTACGAGAATGTAACCCAGAATTGGACATACGCTTTTGCTTTCAGAACGCACACAATACACTAAACAAAAAGAGCAAGACCACATATGCGGAGTGGTGCGACAAGCACGGCTTCCTGTGGGCTCACAACACAATCCCAAAAGAATGGATAACCTAACACCTGCACAAACACACCTACCTTGCCCAGACTGCGGCAGTACAGACGCCCTTACAATCAACACCGACGGAAGCACCAAGTGCTACTCCTGTGGTATATTTAAACCCAACGGTAAAGCACCTGCCGTTTCAAAGCATCCTTCAGGGGGTGCGTTTGAAGCGTGCACTTATCAAGCCATCACCGCTCGTAAAATTAACGAGGATACCTGCCGTAAGTTTGGCTATGCTGTGGGGATACGCCGACAACAACCTTGTCATATTGCAAACTACCGAAACCTATCGGGTGATGTCATTGCTCAAAAGTTTCGCTTCCAAGACAAAAGCTTTACCTGTGAAGGCAAGCCTACCTTTTTCTTTGGTCAACACCTGTGGCCTAATGGTGGTCGCAAGGTAGTCATTACCGAGGGAGAGATTGACGCTCTAACCGTGAGCCAAGTGCAGGACAACAAGTGGCCTGTAGTATCCCTTCCTTCTGGAGCACAATCCGCAAAGACTGTCTTCAAGAATAACTTTGAATGGCTCGACTCCTTTGATGAGGTTGTTCTTATGTTTGATGAAGACGACCAAGGACGTAAAGCCGCTGAGGAAGTCTGCCACCTGTTACCAGCAGGTAAGACCAAGATAGCTCGCCTTCCCATGAAAGACCCTAATGAGATGCTCTTGGAGGGCAGGGGGTCTGAAATCGTTAAGGCTATGTGGGATGCCAAGCCTTGGAAACCAGATGACATCGTTGACGGGGTTGACCTTTATGAACGCCTAACGACACCTAAGAACTTCACGGCAATCGACTACCCCTTCGCTGGGCTCAACCGTCTTACCCACGGTATCCGCAAAGGGGAGATTGTTACGTTCTGTGCTGGCTCTGGTATTGGTAAGAGTCACGTATGTAAGGTTATTGCCCACGACATCCTAAAGCACTCCGACCACAATGTAGGATACGTTGCCCTTGAGGAATCCCTTGAGAGGACAGCAAATTCAATCATTGGTCTGGAGATGGGTGAACTCCTACACCTTGACCCTAACTTCACTCCGACCGACTCCTACAATGAAGCTTTCAAAGTTACTGTGGGGTCTGGGCGTTGCTTCCTCTATGACCATTGGGGTTCGCTCGACAGCGACAACCTCATTAGCCACATCCGATATATGACTAAAGTCTTGGACGTGGATTACCTCGTTCTCGACCACCTTAGTATTGTCGTGTCGGGTATGGGGGATGGTGACGAACGCCGTATGATTGACAACACTATGACCAAGCTCCGTGCTCTCGTAGAGGAGACTAAGCTAGGGCTTATCCTTGTCAGTCACCTCAAGCGTCCCGAAGGCAGAGGACACGAAGAGGGTGCATCTACTTCCCTAGCTCAACTCCGTGGCTCTGCTGGTATCGCCCAGCTCTCTGATATGGTCATCGGTTTGGAACGTAATCAGCGGGACACCGAAGACCGCAACAAGACGGTTATGCGGGTGCTGAAGAACAGATTCTCTGGAGAAACAGGCATTGCTTGTGCTCTTAACTACAACCCCGAAACGGGCTCCATGTCCGAGGAACATTATACCGAAAACCCATTCTAATATATGAAATACTGCTCAAACTTTCGACACGACCTTGAACTAGGACAAGTAGCTGAAAAGGAGATTGGAGAGTTGCTCTCTGATAAAAAGATAGAAATTAAAAAAGATATGCTTGCCAAGAAGACTGGCAACGTATTTGTTGAGTATATGTCCAGAGGTAAAGTCTCTGGCGTAGACCGTTCCGAAGCGGATTATTACTGCTTCGTTGTTGAATCCCTTATCATCTTCATCCCGCTTGCAGAGCTTAAAGAACTCATTGAGCCCTTCAAGAAAACCAAGCGCGATGTGCGAGGGGGAGACAACAATACATCACGGGGCATCCTGCTCCCACTAACCACACTCATACCAAGCACATCAAATGAATAGAATAGCTTTCTTCGATATTGAAACGAATGCGATTGAGGATTGGACTAACCTGTCCGACCTTACAACCGTTCACTGTCTTGCAATCTACAGCGAAGGCGTAGCTAAGGTTTACTCTGGAGATACTCTTCAGGATGGACTCAAAGCTCTCGCTTCGTTCGACGCCATTGTAGGACATAACTCCATTGGCTTTGACTACCCAGCCCTACGCAAGATGTATGGCTTTAGTCATCCCTGTGTATGGGACACTGCTGTAATGGCACGCTGTATCTGCCCAGACGTTCGCGCCCAAGACATGCTACGTGAGGGCTTTGAGAAAACACTGATTGGTTCCCATAGCCTTAAAGCTTGGGGACATCGTATTGGTGTTCTCAAAGACACCCACGGTGAGACCGAGGACTGGTCAACCTTCACACCTGCTATGGCAGAATACTGCAAACAGGATACCATCGTTACTCAGCGTATCTACGACCACCTAATAGGTAAGAACCCTGACTTACGGATGCTTAACCTTGAGCATAGGTTTGCGACTATCATCAAACAGCAGGAAAGCAATGGCTTCCCGTTTGACCTAGAGGTAGCCGAGAAGCTTACGTCTGACCTTATGGTTCGCCGTGCCGAACTAGGTGAGGAGATGGCGCAAGTCTTCGGTCCCACGGTCGAGTTAATGAAAAGTCATTGGTGGGTAGCTCCCAACGGAGAACAAGCAAAGACCAAGAAGGAACTCGTTGCGGCTGGATGGAAGCCCAAGGAAATCATTAAGGGACCACACCGCACCAAGGAAATCCCATTCAACCCCAACAGCCGTGACCAAATCTGTGAACGCCTGATGGCACAAGGATGGAAGCCAGCGGCCTTTGAGGGTAAGCGTCCTAAGATTGATGAGCCTGTGCTAAAGAGTATCGGTACTCCATCAGCCTTAAAGCTCCTTGAGTATCTGTTGGTTTCCAAGCGTCTCGGTCAAGTTGCCGAGGGTAAACAAGCTTGGCTCAAGCTAGAGAAAAACGGACGTATTTACGGACGGGTCAATACCAACGGTGCTGTCAGCGGACGTTGCACACACTCTAACCCTAACGTAGCCCAGACTCCTGCTGGACGTGCACCTTATGGTACGGAGTGTCGCTCTTGTTGGACTGCTCCCGAAGGCAAGGTGCTTGTTGGTGCTGATGCCTCTGGATTGGAACTACGTTGCCTTGCTCACTACCTCGCTATGTTTGGGGATACAGATTACGGCAAGACAATCCTTGAGGGAGACATCCACACAGCTAACCAACTAGCCGCTGGACTACCTACCCGTGATGATGCCAAGACCTTCATCTACGCCTTCCTGTATGGGGCAGGCGACGCTAAGATTGGCTCTATCGTTGGAGGTTCCTCTAAGCAAGGTAAAGCCCTTAAAGCCGCCTTTATGAAGAAGACACCATCCATCAAGAAGCTTTATGATGCCGTGAAGCAAAAGGTGGAGGCTACTGGTATTCTTAGGGGTCTCGACGGACGTGAGCTACCTTGCCGTAGTCCTCACTCTGCTGTGAACCTTCTTCTTCAATCCGCAGGTGCAGTCGTGATGAAGCAAGCTCTCGTTGAGTTTGTGGACTCCGCTAGGCATCCCTATGAACTCCACGGGAATATTCACGATGAGGTTCAATTCAGTTGCGCCCCTGAGCACGCAGATGCTCTCGGTCGTTGCTTTGTAAATGCTCTCGCTAAGGCTGGTAAAGTCCTTGGCTTCAAATGCCCGTTGGATGGTGAATTCAGCGTCGGCAAAAACTGGTCAGAAACACACTAATATGAAAACATTATATATAGATGGCGATATGCTCGCTTACCGTTCTGCCTTCAGCAATGAGGTAGAGACTAAATGGAACGACAATGTATGGACTCTCCACACAGACGTGAACGCTTCCTTAGCTTACTTCGATGACTTCATCACATCCCTGTGCATAAAGTTTGAGACGAACGTCTACCAGCTAGTGTTCAGTCCAAAGCGGAACTTCCGTTATGACTTGTTCCCAGACTATAAAGCGGACCGTGGCAATAAGCGTAAACCCTTAGCTCTCTATGAGATTATTAAGCAGGTACGTGACCGCCACCCTTCGCTTTTAGAAGAAGGCATTGAAGCCGATGACTTGATTGGCATTAGATGCACCGCAGACCCAGAGAACTCTATTGCTGTCTCTGGGGACAAGGACTTCGCCACACTCCCTATTACTTGGTATAACTTCCTACGTGATGAACTACGGACGTTGACCGAAGAAGAGGCTGACCGAAACCATTTGACACAAACCCTTATGGGCGATGCAGTAGATGGATACGCAGGTCTCAAAGGAGTTGGTCCTAAGACCGCCGTTAAGCTTCTCGATAAGCACGGCTGGGACTGGGACGCCGTCGTTAAAATCTACGAAAGCAAAGACCAAACCGAAGAGGATGCACTTCTTAATGCACGCCTCGCTTACATCCTTCGAAATAAAGACTACACCAACCAGAAAGTAACACTATGGACACCCACAAAACAGAACAACCAGAAATAAACTTAGGCGACCAAGTCGTCTACATCGCGGGACCCATGACAGGTCTCAAGGATAATAACTTTGATGCCTTTGACGAGAAGGCACACAACTTCAAGGAGCAAGGCTTTGAGGTCATTAACCCCGCTGAGCTGAGCCGCACCAACGCGGACGCTATGGGTATTGAGCTTACTGAACTTACTACTCGTGAGTGTGCTCACACCGACCTTAGACACCTCGTAGCCCGTGCTACCCACATGTATATGCTGAATGGCTGGCAATACAGTAAGGGAGCTAAGGCTGAACACGCTGTGGCTGAATGGTTAGGTATGACAATCATGTATCAATCCAAGGAAGACCTAGAGACTGCCCGTCATCACGACAAGGAGTGGTGGTTCTCCTTCCAAGCGGATACCTTCAATGACATTGCCTCCCTTACACGTAAGAAGAATAACGATTATACAGGGGGTGCAGACACCACAAATCCCTTTGCAAACTTCGATGAAGCTAACCAGTTTGGCGTAGACCCACTCGTAGGTCTTTCGGTTCGCATGGGAGATAAGATGCAGAGGCTCAAGGCCTTCTGTAATGCTGGTCTTTCCTTAGACACTAAGGGGGACACAGTAGCGGACATCTTCAAAGACCTAATTGGCTACTCAGCTATTGCTCTGGGCATGCTAGAAAGACGGAAGGAGAGGGACTAATATGAAGGTCGAAAACGATTTACCTCAGATTTCGTCCTCTATTATCAATAAGTTAGAGGAAGTATTCCCATTAAGGGATGACTTTGATACTTCGGCTGAACAGAACTCTTTGATGTTCTATTACGGCCAAAGGTCAGTTATTCGCTACCTTAAAAATCAATACAAAATCCAAAACGAAAACATCCTAACCAAGGGTTAATTATGTGCATGTCATCCCCCAAAATTCCAGACCCAGCTCCACCTCCTGCTCCACCTCCACCTCCCACGAAGACGGCTCAGAAGGTAGAAAACAAGTCTCTTAAATCACGCCAGAGTTCCAAGAAACGTGGAACGTCTGCATTAACAGTACGTCGCTCGACAGTGAACACTGGTTCATCTGGTTCGGGGGCTAATATCAGTTACTAACTATGCCTAAATCTATTGATATCCTGCACGGCGACGGCACTACGGAAACTCTAGTAGCTCCCTCTACACCCTTTGGTGGTGGCGGGGCAGCTCCTTCATATTCAGCAGAAGTCAACGACATCCTAGATGAAACAACTGATGCTGGCATTCGTGATGCTATCGGAGTATTCAACTACCCATACACAACGGACATTCAGTCTGGCACAGAGCAGACACGGAACCTAACGAGTATTACCAATTCGAGCGGGTATTATTTTAACTCTAATCTCACTTCTC
>Ga0098046_1000754_pt1 | contig 11445 bp, 18 predicted proteins | sample 11BtaG_FD_77067 | JGI IMG/M metagenome (GOLD analysis project Ga0098046, IMG submission 77067) | Marine viral communities from the Subarctic Pacific Ocean - 11B_ETSP_OMZ_AT15265_CsCl metaG | ecosystem: Environmental > Aquatic > Marine > Oceanic | place: Pacific Ocean | collected 2015-01-16
ACATGCCAGAGTATACCCAAACTCGCATTGTATTTGGAAGGCAAGAGAACTATAATCGTCAAACCTTTTTGATCACCTCTCCTTCCATACCGGCTTTGGATGCCATCATGTTTACGACTGACATTGCTGGTAAAGGTGCTATTGCTGTTGGTAAAGAAAAATTACAACAGTTGCTGAGACCGGGATTAAAGTACTTTTTGACATCAAAAGACGAGAAGTACAAGTCACGTACAGTAGACACAGAAACAGTCAATGCTTTGACAGCATACTATGATAGTCCACAAGATGTTGCCGATGCCTTGTCACTACGTCTTGGAACCACAGTAGAGGCAAAGTTTGTAGGGCACACAGCAGTAGGGAATGTGAATGGATACACATATCCATTGGATGGGGAGCAACAGAAAAAGTATGGTGCGTTCCGTGATGCGATAGGCATCCTAGGTATGACTACTGCTATCAATGACTATGCTAGATTGTTGATGCCAGAGGGAACGACCTATGAAGTGTTGACACCAACCGAACGTATGTTGGCAGCAACTGGTCTACTGACCCCTATGAGACAGAAACGTATTGTGGACCAACAGATAATGAACCTCAAGCGCATCCGTTCTGAACTTAGAAAGAAACAAAATATCGAGAAGGACTTGTCTACAGGTGATATACTCAAGGACATAGAACGACAACAACCATCGGACGAAGGAGTAGAAGATGGCAAAAACAGGTAGTTATTTTCATGCGTCAACCATTACAACTGACGTGACAGCAGTAGGGGCAACCTATGCTGCAAACAAACAACATGCACACCCACTGTATGTAACCAATGAGAGCATCGACACAGGTTCTCGATTCAAGGGACGTATTGAAACAATCATTGTGCGTGTAATCAATATGACAAGTTCTCCCACCAGTATATTTGTGACTGGGGCATGTGATGCTAATGGTGACTACATTTGGTTCCCAGAAACAGAAGCAGAAATCAGTATAGGCATCACCACCAACACTACTGGTAGTGCAGTGTACGAGTACAAGTTGCCAGTAAAGCATTTCTTTGATTCTAACACGATGTACTTGTTCTTCAGAACTAACACTGGGACAGTCACCATTGACGCAAGTTGTATAGTCTGGAGTGAATAATGCCAGTTGCATCCCCATTTGAACCAAGTGGGGGTGGAACGGTCAACTTAGAACATGAGGACGTTAGTTCTCAAGTTGACGGTTCTACCCAAACTTTTACAGTAAGTAGTGCCTACCAAACAGGGACATTACAGGTATATTGGAACGGACTTCTACAGTTGTCGTCAGACATTGCAGAGTCGTCCCAAACAACTTTCACAACTTCATTTATCCCTTCAAGTGATGACAATCTTGTCGTCATTTATATCGAAAGATAGGAGCCTAACATGGCAGTACAAATTGCAAAAGAACAGATTAAAAACGATGCTATTGATAGCAACAAACTTGACCTTGCGGACAACTATACCTTCAGTGGTACCCTCTCAGCAGCCACACCGAGTTCGGATTCTGAAGTCGCCATTAAAAGTTATGTAGATGGATTGGTCAGTGGATTACATTGGAAGAAAGCAGTACGAGCAGCCACGGTGGCTAACATCACGTTGAGTGGAACCCAAACGGTTGATGGTGTATCGCTCAGTGCTGGAGACAGAATTTTAGTCAAGGACCAGAGCGATGCAACAGAATGCGGAATCTATATTGTGGATGCTAGTGCTTGGTCTCGTGCTGATGATATGGATGAGGGAAGTGAGTTCCCAGCTGCTGCCGTATTTGTTACTGCCGGTACCGTCAATGATAACTTGGGGTTTGTGTGCACTAACGATACTGACCCTACTTTGGGTACTGACAACATCGAGTTTACGCAGTTCAATGGTGCTGCTAACATTACTGCTGGTGATGGTCTTGACAAGAGTGGTAACGAACTGTCAGTAAATGCCGATGGTACCACAATCGGATTTAGTGGTGGAGCAGTTACTATCGTTGATGGTGCTATCACCAATACCAAGATTCAAGATGGTGCTGTAACCAATGCCAAACTTGCCAACTCAACTATTAGTGGTGTTGCTCTTGGTGGTAACTTAAGTTCATTGTCGGCCTCCTCTAGTGGTGGTATCGTATTGACTTCATACAATGGTTCTGCTGGTGTTTCTGACCTTGCTATCAACTTGGATGGTGGATCACTCGCCACAGGAACTAACGGTCTGAAAATCGCCACTGGTGGTATTGGGACCATCCACTATGGTGATGCCACTATCACTGGTGCCAAAATCGCTAGTTCCACTGTTCAAACATTGAACCTGGCTAACTTGGCAGTCACTGATGCCAAACTTGCAGCAAATGCTGTAATCACATCAAAGATTAACGATGGTGCTGTAACTTCAACAAAGATTAAAAACGATGCTATTGACGCTAGTAAGATTGCTGATGCAGCAGTACAACGTGAGCACTTGAACTCTAACGTAGTCAATTCTGCTGGTGCTATTGGTTTGGACCAAACCAATAATGACCTGTTGGTAATTACTGGTGCCTCTATGGACATCAACGGTTCTAACGAGTTGGTTGTTGCAACAGGTGGTATTGATACTTCTGAGTTGGCTGATGCTGCTGTTGTTTCTACTAAGATTGACGATGGTGCTGTAACTTCATCAAAGATTCAAGATGGTGCTGTAAATGCAGCAAAGGTTGCCGATGGTACTTTGACTTCTGACAAGTTGAACTTCGTAGCCTCATACGAAACATTGTCTGCTGGTGATGGTACTACTACTGCATTTGAGGCTTCTGCTGAGGCTGATGCCAGTATGATGGGTGGTATCATGGTATTCCGAAACGGTTTGGCAATGGGCTTGGTACAATCGAATCCATCTGGTCAAGACCAATACACAATAGGAAACACTGGTAATCAAGACCATTTGGTAGTGACCTTTGGTTCTGCTCCAAACTCAGGTGATCAAATTACTGTGATGTACTTCTCATTGTAATAGATGTTATGATTGTGGGTGTACTCTATATGGGTACACCCTTTTTGTTTGTGGAGGAACTATGGAACCAGACATCATGCAACTATTTATGAGTGGGGGTGCCAACTTCGCCTTTGGTGTGTTCCTCTACATGCAAAACAAAGACCTTCAGAAACGTGCCGATGCACGCGAGGCAAAGCAAGAGCAGAAGGAAGAAGAACTACGTCAGAGATATGACATAGTTATCAAAGACCTTCAAGTAAAAGAAGAAAACATGCGCAAAGAGTTGGTGAAGGAAGTCACCGATATGGACAAACAATTGTCACTACTTGAGCAGAAAGTTGATATGGTAAGTACAATAGTACAAGAGATAAAAGTCAAGTTTGTGAGAGTAAGCAATGCCAAGTAAAAGGACACCAGCACGTGGAAAACGGTTTGTCAAAGTGGTTAAGAATAAGAAAACTGGTCGCACAAAGAAGGTGTCGTATGGACAGGCTGGCAAGTCTAAGAGTGGAACGGATCGTATACAACCGGGGTCCAAGAAAGGGGACAGTTACTGCGCACGGTCCTATGGAATCAAGAAAAGATTGTCTGCCAAAAAACGCAACGACCCGAATAGCCCCAACAACCTCTCCAGAAAAAAGTGGAAGTGCGTTGGCAAAAAGAGTAGAAGATAGTACAGTATACGTAAAGGTATACATGTACATCTAGGAGACATTATGAACAACGATTTATTAGCACTGACACCAGAACTCGTATTGTTCGTCAAGAAGTTAGTCATGCATTCACGTGGTGGATTGACTAAGGATGAACGTCAGGAACTTGCAGCAGATTTGATTCAGTTGCTTTACAAGGTTCTCAAAGAGCTGGTGGACGTAGACGAAGAATAGAACACCAAAACACTACCCATTCATCACTGGCTAGGAGACTTCGGTTTCCTAGCCTTTTTTCTGCGCCATCGGTTCTCTACCATTTTCATTTCGTGTAGGGACGTAATAGCCTCAAACATCATTTGAGTTGGGGACCGGTCTTCTATTTGTGCAATCACGGTGACGATGGCAATGAGGTTGGTCATCCGTGGTTCATAGTCTGCCTTGAGATAGCCATTGATGGTGTTCACGTGTAGTCCACTACGTTCTGCCAACGTCTCTTTATGGAGAGCATTACTGGCTAACTTTCTATTGAGCCATTGACTGAATCCTAACACCACCACCACCACTAAAATAAAAAGGAGAGGGAACCACCCCTCTCCCAACCTACCATGCAAGGAGCATGTGGTAGTACTATAACACGTTTTAGTGTTGTTGTTGATCAATAATAACAGACCATCGAATATAGGCGACTTCCCATTGTTCGCTCCAGATATACTGGCACAGTTGAACTAGGTTTGATACCGATGGGATTTGCTTGCCTGTCATCCACTTGGCAACGGTATCACGGTGCACACCAATGGTTCGGGCTAGGTCACATTTGTTGATAGGTTGTAGTGTTGTTTTCAGTTCTTCGTGAAACATTATTCCTCCAATAGTAGTTGTGCGTATTCAATGAGATGTGGTTCCCAGTTGTCGCCATGAATGTACTGGCATAACATGATGATGTATTCGAACTTCGGGTAGTGATCACCTCTCCAGTACACCGAGCAACGGTGTCTAGGGAATCCACAGGCGCGACTGAGTTGCGCTAGGTTCATTCCAGTGGAGAGAATGTCACGTCTAATCTTCTTGTGGAATCTACTTCCCTTCATCATCGCCTCCAAACTCTTTGTCCCAGTCACGTTTAATCTTGGTTGCCAATGCACCGACATGTTTACATTTACTGTCACGATACTGATGGTCTGGACAACTGCATGTGTATCCGTTCTCGTCAATCACAGCAGTCCAACGTGGTGTGTGCCCAACCATGCCACCATCGGGTAGCATGTTGGTCTTAAGTTCCTTCAGGGTGTTCTCGATGCGGTCATCCTCAAACAGTGTTTTGAGTCGCCAGTGTTCAACAAGGTCCAGAATGGTGTCGGTTATATTACTTTGCATGTTGAACCTCAAGTGTGTCGTCCATCCATGCCATGACATCTTCAAGATTCTTGTGCTCGAAGTACTTGAGTTTGCTATCTTCGATATTGTACAGGGTGCAGTCGTAGTAGAATACATCCTCGATGGTGTAGGCTACGTACATGATATGGTGGTGGCCACGTTGTGAATAGAAAGGATGCATCCAGCCATAGAGACCATTGAAGTTTGGTGGTGTGGTACGAGGACAGTAGACCCAACCGGCATCTTCCAATCGCTTGTTCCAGATAGCAGTCTCGGCATCAATCTTTTCTTGCCAGTTGGTGGAGGGCAGTTGGCTTTTGATCAGTTCATTGACCATAGCATCTAGGGATTCAATAGCATTGAGGCCCACAAGGATGGCGAAGGATTTCTCCAGTGTAGCTTTGGTTGCTGGGTGTTTTACTTTGTTGATGATGTATTGGTATTCGTCTAGGAAATTAGACATGGTTTGCTCCAGAGTTGGATGGTAGGTTTAGTAAATGCAGTCATCGGGGTCGATGTCTGTCTCATAAGTATAGTGCGTTGTCGTACTGTTGTCAACCTCATATTGACTGCGTACAGGAGAAAGTTTTTGTTCGGGTGGCACATGAATCTGTCCACGTTGGGCATTGTGTACGAACTTCATGTATGGGTTGTCGGCTTGCTGCGCCTCCGGTGTCTTTAGCCATGCTTGCAGTTTGGCATACTGTACCGGTTCACGTTGTTGCATTGGAAGGTACGGTGTCACTGCTGACGTTTGGTACCAGCCCTTTACTGTTATTCGAGCATCCATCTCCATGCGTTGGTACAGGTCCTCACAGGACTTCATTTGACTGTACTTCTGCCTTGCACCATTACAGGTACAACGTGTGATGGTGTTGTATATCTTGGTCTTGCCAGTCTCATGGACTAGGAAGTGTACTGACACCTCTACGACCCCTTCACGTTGGATACACTGTTCACAGAACTCAAACTCTTTGAGGGTGATACCAGTACCACCCAACTCTTTGATGACTACCTCAATCTCTTTGAGCAACTCTCCGATGACAGGTGGGTACTTCCACGTCTTGGAGACGACACGCATGGTGGCATCGTACAGGTGCTTGTCCTTCACGGTTTTAAGGCTGTGCTCCCAGACAGGGAATAGAGTGTCTTTCCATTCGGGTTTCTTGGACCATGTGGCAACAAACATGTTCATGCACAGGTCAATCATTCTACTGGTAGCCATTACTCACCTCCTTCAATGAGATTACCATCCTTGTCGAATGTAGGAATAGAAGACGCTCCAGATTTGGTTCTAACAGACTTTGGCAATGGTGGCAGTGGTTTCACCTGTGATAGAGCGTAGTTGTCGTTCAACTTCTTACTAGACACCACCACAGCTGGATTTACCATTCCCTTGTCACGTAGATACTTGGCACGGTAGTGGTCACTGGTGAATAGCCAATCGAATACAGCACGTGCCTTGTCGCCCTGTCCAGTTCTAACTACACGTGACAGTGTGCCTAGGTCTACTGCTGACACCATGTTGTATTCACCACCGTATTCCTCATAGAGGTTCACCCAGTATTCCAACAGTTCAATCAGTTGCTGGTTCGCTTTGCAGTAGTCATACAGTTTGGGTTTCACTGATGGGTCTACTGGTACTGGCATATTGTTTAGAAGAAGAATTTTACCATCCCCTACAACAACACCAACACTACCATTACTATTATTACTATTATTACTATTAGTGGTGGTGTTGTTTGTAGAGTTAGTAATTTTTGGTTCTACTATATTAGTACTAATATTAGTAATATTAGTGCAAGAATCATGCCAAAGTTTAAGTACAGTAGCATAGTCCTCTACAACACCCAGTGTACCGTGCGTTGTCTGTACTTGAGTTCCATTTTCATCTTCTGTAGCGGATACAATATACCTAGGGTTTACTATAGTGCGCAGTCTATTGTGTAATGTCAGTTTAATCATTTGACACCTCCAACAAGTTGCAACATCTTGTCTTCGATGACCTTGATGACTTCATCCATTGACTCCAGAACATGAAATCTATTGGACACGGTCTTGATGAAACACCCTTGTTTGGTTTCTTGGATTGATTCGATGCGCAATACATTGAACCAGATTGGTTTGTTGTCTTTGTTGGTAAACTTTACCATTGTTTGCTCCATAGGTTGTGGAGGGACCACAGCCCCTCCGGTGGTAGGTTGATTAGACATTATACGTAGTACGTACAAGTTCTGCATTATCATCGAACATCGGGTCGCTAGTCCACACCCAAAGGTAAATCGCTCCAGAGCCATCACATGGGATTTGGAAGTCGCCATCCTTGACGTAGTACCGGTTGTCGATTCCAGTCTCAATGGTGTCGGGGCAGTTGTCACAGAATACACGGTTGGCATCGTCTGAGACTTCATGACATTCCATTGGGGACGTGGCTTTGAGGTTGACACAATCCATTGCACACGTGGGGCAGTAGTTGTAGGTTTCGCCATCTGCATAGTCTACATGTGAATAGTAGTAGCCATTGCCATTGTCGATGTTGTAGTAGAGTGGCATTGACTCACCGTTGACTGGTGTGAATACCTTGATGTTTAATATGGTGTTGAATACACTCATTTGTTCTCTCCTGTGGTAGGTTGGAATCGGGTAAAGAAGCTGGCATAGAACTTGGTGACATAGTTGACAGTCTCATCGTATACATGTCTTGGAAGTTCTTCTTGGGTACATTCTGCTTTGCACATGCGAAGGTGATGTAAGGCATCTCGATATGTGATCTCCTTGTTCGCCATCATCTCTGCCAGTAAGTCAAAGCCGTTCGCCTCGATGGCTAGAATATATACTGTTTGTAATTTAGTCATGGTTTGCTCCTTATAGTGATTTGATCTTGGTTACGTAGGCTGATACCTCAATGTGCTCACCATTGTAGTATGAGAGTACATCTTCAATAGCCTCATCACATGCAATGCTATAAAACATCTTGGTGTTAAGCGCATCTTCGAGTAAGACTTGGGTTTTGATGTGGGTGCGTAGTCCATTGGGTTTGGTAAAACACACATTGACATAGAATAGAATGTCCATGATAGGCTCCATATGTAGGTTGGTAGGTTATGCATCTGTTGTGCATGTACTATATATAGCATACACTATACACACTGTCAACAAAAAGATGAAAAATAAATTAAAAACTTTCATCACATACCAACAACACCACTACCACCGACACTAACACTAACACAAACACCAAACTCGCTCCAATGAAACTCGCTCCAATGAAGGACACCACCACATCTGGGCGCAGTCAGTTCTGGTGGACCCTACCCACCTCACCTGGATACCGAACACTGTTCGGGCTCCAAACACTGTTCGGGGATATTGTATCGGTAGCGTCGGATTCTTTTTTGCTTTTTTCTATTCTTTTTACTTGACACTATATACAGAACACTATACAATAGATATAGATAGTTTAAAAAGGGCTATCGTTTAACCTAACCAAAGAGGAGACAATATCATGTCTTACTACTCCAAATATATCAAGTCTGAAAATATCGAGGCTTTCAAACGTTACATGTCAACACGTGGAGCCGTTCCATTCCATTCTTTTTATGATTGCATGTTCACAGCCGGCGGTCGAAAGCGTTCAATTTTTACGAAATCAAGTAAATTCGAAAAAATGAACAAAAAAACTCAGTCGTACGGTCTATATCTCGCGCCTGCTACTATGGTCAAAGGTCTCAATACTTGCCGAGGTGAAGGTGAGTGTGCATCTGGTTGTATTGCATTTACCGGAAACCTTTCCACCGTCAACAGCCAAAACAAACAGTATCTTTTTACGGTTGCATTGTATCATCATACTGAATTGATGTTGAATGAGATAGTTCGGTCTATTCTTGAGTGTGCAGGACGTCATGTCTATTTGAGTGAGGATATTGCTATACGTCTCAATAGCACGTCCGACCTCCCTTTCTATATGGTCATTGATATGGTTGCATTGTGTCAGGATATAGAAAACCTATCTCATTTCTATGACTATACGAAAATACCCAATAGACACAAACAGTCTAGTGAATACTATCACTTGACGTATTCATGGAGTGAAAAGAGTACGCCAAAGACCGTTAACCGCTTTGATCGTGTTACTATCGTTGTCACTACTCAAGATAAAAACAAACTATTGAAACACTACCCTGATATATTTACCGATGGCGATAAACACGATTTACGCGCCTTTGACGATCACAAGCTTGTATTGTTAGGTGTCAAACAGATAGGTCGGTTTAACGGTATGAAGGAAAAACACCAAGTGTCTGAGACGTTTCTCCAATCATTTGAACAAGTTCTTTCTATTTTGGAAGGTGTACAATGAATAAAGATTCTTTGATTGATAAATGTATAATCTTTGCTTTCTTCGTATTCTGTATGTTTGTACCTGTATACATATCATTCTTCTATCGTCTCTGGGTAGGTATTACATGAAACTTAAAAACCTTACTTTCTGGCTTGTTGTATTTCTTTTATTTCAATCGTGTTTATGCTAGCCCTTCAATCCGTTACAATAGCCCTATACTTTCGAGTATGGGGTTTTTTGTTGTATATTGATACAGTACTGTATACAGATTGATACAGTAACCAATGACCAGTGACAACGATAACGATATACAAGGCTTGAAAGCATGACAAAAAAGAATACCTATCTTAACAAACCACACAACCAAATTGCAAAATGTATTAAGGGGGAATCTATAAACGGGTTACTTTGGGCGTTTATTCAACTAGCACAACACGAGATCAAACATGAAGGTAAGTCCGTAACATTCTCGGGTAGTGATTTAAGTAAGTTTGTCGCCTTACTACATCAAAGAGAAGTCACAGACAAGTTGAACCCAGCAGACAAACAACTAGATGATACTGCAATTTCGGCATGGTTATTGCAGTCGCAGCAAAATGACACAAGCGCAGCAAATGACACAAAAGCAGCAAATGACGCAGATACAGCAAAATGATGCAAATACAGCAATGACACAATATCAGCAATTGCTGCACCAACAGCACCACCACTACCATGTTGCATTTACAGCACGGGTTGGTTTGCTGCAATGTCAGCACTGGCACCTGTTCAATGTTGAAATCGCAGCATCGGGTTGGCCATGTTGCAAGCGCAGCATCCGAAACACCGAAACATTTTGCTGGTTTCGCAGCACCAAACCATCGAGCGCCTCATGTTGCAACTACAGCATTATCGTTAGGCGGGTATGGGTTTGGGGTCCTCACTGCTAACTAGAACCAAACCACCAGAAAACAATACAATCCCTTTTCTCTTTGGTTTATGTTATCGCCAGTGTGGAAAGGGAAGGGGTTAACACGGTTTGAACATAACCCCCGTTATGTTATAGTGTTAGACCCCTGTACCGACTACACCAGATAACAGGTCAAGCGTCTAAGGGTTTTATGACCACTTTACAGAATAGCATTGCATAGCCTGTACAATCGTTGTATCTTACGGTTATGAGGTGATGACATGGACAGTATAAAACAACAGTTGGCACGTGTATTCCAAGATCCTTTTGAGTTTATCAGTAGATTGAAGATTGTATCAAAAGACGGGCGTGTGGTCCCTTTGCGTCTCAATGCAGAGCAGATAGACATCATCAACGCCTTACAAGAGGGTAGGGATACCTTAGTTCTCAAGCCCCGTCAGATAGGTTCTAGCACGGTTGTTTGCGCTTACATGTTTTGGAAAGCATATACAGCAACAACACCACTAACACTAATAATATTGTCGTATAAGATTGCCAGTAGTAAACACTTACTACATATCCACAAAAGGTTTTATCAGTACTTGCCAGAGACCCTCAAAAGGGAGTTAGAGGTAGACAACACAACAGAACTAGCATTTAAGGGTGGTGGTCGTATCATAGCAGCAGCAGCAACACAAGCCGGTGGTCTACGTTCACAGACTTGTTCAATGTTGCATATATCAGAGTATGCATTTGCAGAGAATCCAGAAGAACTGAAAGCAACAGCAATTAGCGCCTTGAATGATGGACAGTTGGTAATAGAGAGTACAGCCAACTATTACAATGATGCATTATGGAAGGAAATACATAAACATCAGATAGGGGAGACAGATTGGAACTACTTATTCTTCCCTTGGTTTAGTCATGCTGAGTACAGTATGGATGACATACCGATAGCCTTAACGGATGAGGAGACTAGGCTACAAGAGGACTATGGTTTGACGTTGGGTCAGTTGTGTTGGAGACGTGAGAAGATAAGCAAGTTAGGATGGGAGAAGTTTGTACGAGAGTACCCGATGACCTTAGACGAGGCATATCGTATCAGTGGTAATACATATTTTACGTATGATGACTTTGAGCATGTGGATGTGGTAACTGTTAGTCCAGTGGAGTGGGTAACATTTGAGGAGCCTAATCCGGATGATACGTATGCCA
>Ga0098046_1000755_pt1 | contig 11443 bp, 19 predicted proteins | sample 11BtaG_FD_77067 | JGI IMG/M metagenome (GOLD analysis project Ga0098046, IMG submission 77067) | Marine viral communities from the Subarctic Pacific Ocean - 11B_ETSP_OMZ_AT15265_CsCl metaG | ecosystem: Environmental > Aquatic > Marine > Oceanic | place: Pacific Ocean | collected 2015-01-16
AACATAAAAACTAAAGGACCAGGATGGGCAACCTTTGATGGTGGAATAGTTGGTTTTGCTGTGGCTGCACTCGGTCAACAATGGTACTTCCCAATTCAACATGATGCTGGTGGTAACATGGACTTGGCCATCACCACTGCTTGGATGCAAGATATTTTAAAAACTGATGCCACTAAAATATTTCATAACGCAAGTTATGATGTGGGTTGGCTGCTTATTAATGGTTTTGAAATCAACGGTAAGATAGTTGACACCATGATTGCTGCAGCATTGATTAATGAAAATAGATTTAGTTTTAGTTTAAATGCATGTGCTAAGGATTATTTGGGAGAAATTAAAAATGAAACGTTTTTGAATGAAAAAGCCAAAGAATGGGGAATTGATCCAAAAGCTGACATGTGGAGGCTGCCTGCGGGCTACGTAGGCTTCTATGCAGAGCAAGATGCAGGCCTAACCTTACGTTTATGGCAAGTGCTAAAAACAGAGCTATCTAAGCAGTCCCTGCACGATGTTTGGGAAATGGAGATGGAATTATTGCCTATTTTGATAGATACGAGGCGAAGAGGTATTAGAGTTGATGAAGAGAAGGCTAGAGGTTTAAAAAAAGAATTTGTTAGTAAGGAAAAAACAATTTTACATGATATTAAAAAACAAACTACATTAGATGTAGACATCTGGGCTGGAAGATCTGTAGCGCAAGTGTTTGATCGAATAGGTGTAGACTACCCACGGACACCGAAAACCGGAGAACCAAGCTTTACCCAAAATTGGTTAGTGAACTGTGATAACCCGATAGCGCAACTAATAAGACAAGCAAGAGAAATAAATAAATTCCATTCAACATTCATCGACTCCATTCAACGTTATGTCCACAAAGGTAGAATACATTCTGAAATAAATCAACTAAGATCTGACCAGGGCGGAACTGTATCAGGACGTTTATCATACTCCAACCCTAACCTGCAACAGATCCCTGCAAGAAATAAGGAGTATGGAGATAAAATTAGAAGCTTGTTCTTACCTGAAGAAGGTAAACAATGGGGTAGTTTCGACTACTCACAACAAGAGCCTAGGCTTGTTGCTCACTACGCTGCATCTGTCAATGACCATTTTGAAGGTGCAGCGGAGTTCATAGAAGCATATAAAAATGAAGCTGCAGACTTTCACCAAATCGTAGCTGAGATGGCAGGTATCACTAGAACTCAAGCTAAAACAATTAACCTTGGTTTATTTTATGGTATGGGCAAAGCTAAATTAGGAAAAGAATTAGGTATTAATAAGGATAGAGCTGAAGCTCTATTAAGGCAGTATGGTGAGAGAGTGCCTTTTGTTAAAAGATTAGCCACTGAAGTAACTAACAGTGCCTCAAAATTTGGCTTTATTCGAACCGTAGGGGGTCGTAAATGCAGATTTGACATGTGGGAGCCTGCTACCTTCGGAATGAACAAAGCCATGCAGTACGAGGAGGCTAAGGCAGTTTATGGAAACAACATCAGAAGGGCTTTTACATATAAAGCTTTAAATAGATTGATCCAAGGATCCGCTGCAGATCAAACAAAACAGGCAATGATAAATTGTTACAAAGCAGGATTTAAACCATTATTACAAATTCATGATGAACTTTGTTTTTCTATTAATGAAGAATCAGATATATCAGCGGTGAAAAATCTTATGGAAAATGCAATTCAAACACTCAAGGTGCCTTCAAAAGTAGACATAGCGTTAGGTAAATCTTGGGGTGAGGCTAAAGAGAGTAGCTAATATTTCCAGAACAAGTGATTCTATAATCATCACTAGTGTAAAAAGGATAAACCAAATGCTGTAGTCTTGCAGAAAACATAATCATTCTGTTTTCAAAACTTTTATCAACAGGAACATTTAATTCAGATATCTCTCCCATAGAATCAAAAGTCATAAAACTTAATTTTGAAGTCATCGACTCACAACTAGCTTGTGGGTAGACCTGCATCTCATCATCTAAATTATAAGGTATTTTTAAAAAAATAATAAATGATAAAAGACCTGAGTGACCATGAAGTGGATTAAATTCATGTTTTTTTTGTAAATTAATCCAAAGATTTTGTAACTCATATTTAGGTTCTTTAATCAATTTAAATTTTTCTAAATGATATTGTATTATTGGGTGTTCAAGTTTTCTAAGTAAAAATTCATCAATAAAGTTTGGTCTAGTATCGTAACCATACTCTTCATTAATCTGCCCAGCTAAGCCATCATTAAATTTTTTATTAGGTATATTATTCAATAACCATTCAGTAACGTTTGATGGTACTTCATCTACAGACAAAATACCGTTATTTTCAAATTTCTGTTTAGTGTTGTACCAATTACTCATCTGATAAATTAAATGTGAAAACACAAACCATTCTAATACCTTTATCAGGAAAAAAATGTTTATGTTCTATTCCATCAAAAATTATAGCTTTATTTTCTTCTGGGGTTATTGATTTATTAATAGATGGTATGACCGTATCGCCTGAACTATTATTTAAATAGAGTAATAATTGTTTGTGAGGAAATTGGTGGTCTGTATGCAAAGGTACTTCAAAAATAAAACCGTTATAAAAAGTTACATTTAAAGATATTCTAAAAATATTTTTTAATTTTAAATTATTCTTTTCAAGAATGTAAATTAATAACATTTCAAAAAAAGAATACTCATCACTTTTTTTTTCATTTCTATCTAAAATCTCACAACAAAAATGAAATCCATTGTCATGTGCTAGCGCAGCATTTTCACTAAAATAAAAATTAATTTTTCTATCTCTTATTTTTGTAAACAATTGTTGAAGTTGATCGTTTTGTAATGCTTGGTTATCTTCAATAAACATAAATTATTTTATTATTAATTTTTGTAACTCAGGTAAATATATATATTTAAGTAGGCTATTATCAAATAATTTTTTAAGATCATAAATAGTTTCTACTAAAACTTCTCCAGGTAAATTAAGACTGGTATTTATAAGTAATGGCACTTTTGTTAATTCATTAAAAGAACAAAGTAAGTTAAAAAATAAATTATTATTTTCAGAAGTCACTGTTTGTATTCTAGATTTATTATCCTTAGATATTCCTGCAGTGAGTATATTTTTTTTATCATCATTTAAATCAAAAGCATACATCATATATGGTGATTCTTCTATTGGCATTTTAAACCATTCCTGAGATTTTTCTTTTAATATTGAACATGCAAATGGTCTAAACCATTCTCTTTTTTTTATTTCATTTAATTTTTGAGACGCATCCTTATGTGTAGGATTCATCAATAATGATCTATTACCTAATCCTCTTTGTCCTTGCTCACTTCTTGACTGAAAGATTGCTACTGGATCATTAACTAAAATTTTAGCAACATCACCAGGGGTTACATCTATGATGTCATGCTTGAGAAATAATTCTGTATCTAATGGTTGCGGGATTCCTAGATAAATATCCTTGTTAATTATTTTATTTTTTGTGTAGTAGTTTGCAGCGCCTAAGCTGAGACCAAAATCACCATTAAATGGGTCACAAAATAAATCTTTAAACTGATATAAAAGTTTTGAGTTAAACAAAATATTTTGAGCGCATCCACCTGTAAAAATCAATTCATGTTTTAAATCATTTCTTGAAATAAAATTGTGCATTTCAATCTCAAAAGTTTTTTGAACTTCTTTTGCTCGGTTATCAAACAAGCTCCAGGCCATTGTCTTCCCGCAATCTAAGGAATGAAAAAAATGTTTTTCCGTAAACAATTCATATTTTTTTCCAATCATATTAAACTCAGTCAGAATATGTTTTAACTCCCCATCATATGTATAATAACTTTCTTGTTCGTATGTATCTTGTAACGGTGCTCCTGCACCATCACAAACAATTATGTTTTTTAAATTTTTATTCCAAGTCAAAGAACAAAAAGCGTGAAACAAATGATGAAATTCTACACCATAATAATGTATCGGAATGTCTTTTAATTTTTTATTACTTTTAAAAATCTCATACCAAAGTTGTGATGAATGAAAAATTGTATGACTTAATAAAATAATATCAATTTTAAGTTTTTCTATCTGTTCTATTAATTCTTTTACGGGAAAGTTAGCATGTTTAAATCTATTATAACGATCTATCTGTGTGTGAAAAACAATTTTATTGTTTGAAATGTAAGTAACACAACCATCGTGGGAAGAATATATTGAAAGAATATTCATAAAATTTATAAATCTATAGTGTGATACCAACCAGTAACTATTTTTTTCTCTGTAGAGTGAGTTATCAAACCTCTGTGAGTATGGGTCCAATGTGCAGGCCAAATTAAAGTTAAACCTTTTTTAGCTTCTGTTTTTAACTTTTGATAATAAAATTCAGTCCCACCATCAGGAATGTCATTGAGGTAAGTCATAAAAACTAAAACTCTTTTGTAACTATCTAAGTCCATCGGATTTTCAAAATGCCATTTTTTGAAACCACCACCTTTTTTATAATGTTGTAAGTTGTATTCCTCAGTAATATTAAATGGTGCGCATTGATCTAAGTAAGGATAAATTTTTATGTATTCTTCTAAACAATTTTGTAAATACGATCTGTAATGCCTGAAAGGAAAATCTAAAAAGTTTGGTTTGATGTACAAATCCATTGAATCTTTATAATCAAGATCTATTCCATCTAAAGTTTTACCTTGTGTAAAAGAATTTTTATTCTTATCCATGAACTCAATAATGTCATCACAAATTTTATGTGGGATAAACCAGCCACCGATAAAAGAATTTAGTTGTGTAGGGTAATTAATTAATTTTTCATTTAGGATATTTTCATTAAGGGACATAAATAGCCTAGGAATTTATATGAAAAAAATAATTTTTGCTAGTTTTTAACTAGCAATGTCTAAAAGACCTTTTTTAGCGTCTTCTACACTTTGATCATTGATCTTAGTTCTAAGTTCTTTGATCTTAATGTCTATCCACTTCATGTCAGTAGTTACCCTACCCTGTGCTAACGCTTGCGTTGCCCACTTGGACTCCAACTGAAGTTTCTCCGATATCAACTTTTGTAGCATCTCGGTCTATCTCCTCGAAGGTTAAGAAAAGATGATCAGGATTATAAAAACCTGGCCCTTCTCTCTCAATTGTATCTCCTGAGTCAACCTTCTTTACAAAACACTCAAGAGCTGCTTTATCGTTCTTAGCCTCAAGTATCTCATTAATATATATGTTCTTATAGTTTACTTGGACGCGATACAGCTTCATGCAATATTATATATCAAATAGTACCATTAATGCAACTAGGAGGGTGTTCCGGGTTCTTTTATGTCAAGACCTTTACATTCAAATTTTACAGCGATTTTTTCCTTATTTATTCGGTCTAAACCGTAATAATCATCTTTTAATAGTTCTTGATAGGTAGCAGATGCAATTCTATATCCTGCTTGAACGCAATCATAATGGCTTTTGAAAGTAAATCCTGAGACTTGAGAGTCAGGGCATTTACCCGTGGCCATACTACATAAATACAATATTAAAACGTACTTCATTGTCCTATATTATCCTATTTTATTATTTACTTGCATATCCCATTAAAATGATTATATATCTTTTTATGAATAATAACAAAGAGGTTATCATGAATAATGACAAAAAAGAAGCTACTTCAGGTGCGGCTGAAAACCTGCGAGAAGCTTTGGTTTTAAGACCCGAATGGGAAATAAAACAGAAAACCAGTGAAACACAGAATAGTTTTACTGTTACTTTCAGCGAATCCAAAAAAGTGTTGGAGCTTACAGTAGATGGTGAAGTTTACAGAAGTGTAAAAGTCGATGACATTACTTCTGGTAAAATTAAATTTCACGATGCTTTAAGTCATGTGTCAGTAAAATTTGACTTGTGGGGGCATAATGCCAAAAACTAGTTCTTCAGAAGTTTTTACAAATTGGTACACACAGGTAAATGAACTTTTAAATCAATTACCTAGAACAACCATAGATGGTCAACCATTAGAATATTCTGATGATGAATTTCAAAACACCATGCGTAAACTGCAACAGTGTTCCTTGAAGTTTGAAGATATGCCTATCTATATTATCAACGAAAAAGTAGCTGCAGAACTTTGCTACGATCAACTAAGAGGTTATGAGGAAAATGAAAGATCTGATATTTAGTATGATTTTTATTGCACTCTTAACAATCATACCTGCCAAGATATTATTATTTTTATTTGGTGGGTTAATTTACTTAATGTTCTAACCAAGAGGAGAAGATATGAACAAAGCTATAAATAATAAATTTTTTGAAACTACGGATTATACGAAGTTCAAAAAAACTAGAGGCAACAGACCTGTAGACGAAGCACACGTGGAGCAACTGAAAAAGTTAATTTCAGAAAAAGATTTATATGATCCGATACGTGTAAATCAAAACATGGAAGTTGTTGATGGCCAACATACATTAGAAGCCAGAAAACAATTAGATCTAAAGATACCATATATAATTATGAACTCTGATGATCCATTAGATGTTGCAAGACTTAACACAGGTCGTAAGAACTGGTCATTGAATGATTACTTAAATCAACACTGTGCCAGAAATAAAATGGACTACAAAATTTGTAGAAACAAAATGCAACAATACGGAATAAATGTTGCAGAGATGGTAGTCCTACTATTAAAACAAACTTCAATGTGGGCTAGGATCAGTAATGATTTTAAAACAGGTGGGTTTGTAATACCTGCAGGAGGTATTGAGCATGCTGATAAAATTGGATCACAATTGATGCAGCTTAAAAAATACTTTTATGGTATGGAGTCAACTAAGAACAAAAGATTCAAACGTTCGATGGTTGTGTCATATATTGTAGCAGACAAACATCCTAAATTTGATCACAAGAGATTTAAAACAGCTTGTAAAAGTAAATCTTCTTGGTTTTTAACAGGTACTTCAACAGCAGATTATGTTTCAATTATTGAAAGAATTTATAATTCAGGGTTGACTACTAAAAATAAAATTAATTTAGTTGAATTTTACAAAAGTAAAGAGTATCAAGAAAAATAGGAGACAGGACAATGGACATAGAAAGATGGAAGTCATGTGCAGTAGATATCGAATCATACACAATTATTAGAGCCATGGGGAAACAAGGTTTTAGAAGACCTGGCTCTATGATTGCAAAATTAGTCGATGATGAAATTCGTAAGATTGCTAAGAAGGAAGGTAAATCTTATGAAAACATGAAACAAAATTTACTATCAGAAGGCAAGAAGCTGCTCAATGGTAAATAGTGATTAGGTTGAGCGCTGCAGACGGTTAACCCTCAATCTAAAAACGAAAAAGGCCCGGGAGACTGGGCCTTTTTTTTACTTGCAATACAAATTATAATCAAATAATAACAAAGAAGTATTCCTAAGCCTAAATGAAATAAGTGGGGCTTTCAAAACACTTTATTTTCACCGAACAACGAATCATAAAATTAACTTTAATAAAAGGATATTTTGTGGGCAAAGCTGTTAAAAAGAGCAGTGAAGAAACATTGAATCAAGCATTGGACAAGCTAGTGATGGTGTGTCCAAATAAAAAAACTTATGATGAGTTAACAAGTTTGATGTTTCAGTTGTATTGTGGAAATGACTTTGGTTTAGGAAATTTCAGTCTTTCTTTTCTTGATAAAATCGAGAATAGATGGCGATCAGGACGTAAAGCTGCAGCGAAAGCTAAAGGCATTAGCCTGGTTGTTAAAAATGTGTAACCACGGTGTATTATCCCAATCCATATCTTTTCCCGCATCGTGGTTATGCAAATGGAATACAAGACATCAAGGAAATTAACTCAAGAAACAATTGAATATGCTGCGGAAATGGATCCGATGGAGCGTAATAATTTTTTAGATTTAATTTCAGATCAGTATCATATAGCAAAGCACAAAAAATACCCTAAACGAGAGGTTAAAAAATTTAGTGATTTGCTCACCAAACTTGTTAAAAAATTTGGGAATTAAGTTGGCTATGGAGCTTATTAAGGAAAAACCTTTAAGCGAACAACGATTGTTCCAGGCTATCATTGTCCAGGCGTTGGAGGATGTGATGAATATTTCAAGTTTTAAAAAGGAAGCTTATTGGAAGGAAGATGCCTACAAATGGTTTTACAGTAATTCTATAGACTTTCAGGATGTTTGTTGGGCAGCTGATATGGACCCAGAATTAATTCGTGGAGAGTTTTTTAAATTAGTTAAAATAAAAAAAATTAGATTTTCTAAGATGCAGACTCATTGGTTAAACTATAGAGAGTTATATAGATTGTATCGAGAGGCAGGTTCTAAGGAAGAGAGAAGAGAAATTAAAAAAAGAATTGATCGAGAGAATTTAAAAAGATTAGAGTAGTCATGGTGGGTGAATTTTTGGGTATCCTGGGATTAGCAAGAGAGCAAGATAGATAACCCCAGGAGTAGCTAATAAGAACCTAAGAAAGTTCATGTGTAAATAATAGCATATTCAGAGAAAATGGACAAGGAATAACGGCCACCGGAAACCGAACCAGTTGATGTTCCCGATGACCGGAGATGTTTATAAATCATTTTTACTATATAGATATTCTAGAGTAATTAAAATAGAAAAGTGCTCAGAGGGTAATAGTGGTGTATCTGGTGTATCCGAAGAAGAATAATGTATATATATCAATACTTTAAGTACGTTTTTATGGTGTATCTATGGTGTATCCATGGTGTATCTGGGATACACCACTCTTGCGGAGCAGCTGTCAGTTGGTTAAAGGTGTATAGTCAAAGGTCTGAAATATCTATATAATTAAATTATGAACAAAAAACAAATTTACGTGGTAGACATGATAGATCGATTTGGTAAAGATAGAGTTGTGAGAGCTTTAACTAAAAGAAGATTTACAAATAGAAAAAAAGTTGAACAACGTAAAACAGGCCAAAAGCATATGGGTTTCAAAAAAGGTGGTTTAAATAAATAATGCCTGGTGGTTTAAAAAAGAAAGAACTCAGAACTGATTTAGATCTCACTCCAAAACAAAAAATGTTTGTTGAGATCCTCGTAAAAGATTGGGGATCTATTACACAACACGAAGCTTTAAAAAGAGCTGGTTACGATTGCAAAGATGAGAATAGTGCAAAATCAACTGCATCACAATTGTTATCAAGAAAAAACAGTCCTCATGTTGCAAAATATTTTGATAAAAGATTTCATCAAGAATTAAAAAAATACGAAGGTGACAACCTTAGAAGATTTAAAAGATTAGATAGAATTTCAGATAAAGCAGAAAAAGATAAACAGTATGCTGCTGCAATTAATGCTGAATATAGATCTGGTCAATTAGCTGGTGCTTACGTTGATAGAAAAGAAGTCAGAGTAAGTGGTTTGGAGGGTATGTCACGTGAAGAACTTGAAAGTAAACTTAAGGAGTTATCCGAAAAGATCGATGGGTACAACTCCAAAACAGTTGAAGCTGAAGTCACAGACGTTATTGAAAAAAGCTAGTTGGTCTGAGTTTATAAAATTGTTTAATCAAAAACATAACGCACTGCTTACGTCAGTTGGTGTGGTAGAGGTAAAGGTTGATGAGAAAAAAAATAGCAATTCCTAAAAAAACTAAAAGCGAAATAGAAAAATATCCTATGGTTTCTGTAGAATGGTTTGATATCGTCTCGGACAGTTCGTGGACTAGTTTTGATTCATTAAAAAAATCTAATTTGGCCACCTGCATCACCAAAGGTCATCTGTTAAGTCAATCAAAAGGTGTTACTAGAATCTTTGGAGATTACTCATTTTCAGACAATGGAAAAGATATTGAAAGTATTGGCAACACAACTATAATTCCTAACTCAGTCATTAAAGAAATAAAAAAGTTAAGTTAAAATATGTCAGGAAAAAATCCAGAAAGCAGGCTTTGGCAAAAGGTAAAGCTAGGACTTAACCAATGTTTCCTAACTCGCATAGAATCTAGCTCAATCAATGGTATTCCTGATGTACATGGTGTTCATAAACAAGGAGTATTTTGGATAGAACTTAAATCTGATAAATCAAATTATCCTAAACTAAATCGATGGCAAATTGTTTGGATTAACCGATATATAAAAGCTGGAGGAACTGTATTTATACTTCATGAAAACTTGGGTAAGACCCTCTCTGAAAGACGTCTTAAACTGTACAGACCGGTGTCCGTGTTCACTGATCCTCGTTCCCTCGTCTCGTTTGCCTCGTTCTCGTTCCCGTTACAATGGCCAACGGTCCAGCAGCGCATCCTTCAGGAGCTGGTGCAGCCCGATCCAGCACAGCAGGTGGCGTAAGCTCGTTCTCGTTTCCTGGCCACGTTACATTTACCTCTTAGTTAGCGTGGCCTGGTGACGGGACCAGCAGCAGGATCTCGTTCTCGTTCCAAAAAACAAACCTCGTCCTCGTTCTCGGACACTGGCTGACCCCCCGCAGCGTGATCCAGGAGCTGGTGCAGACTGGCGTCAGGAGAAACTTTTGCTTGACCTATATCCCATGATGTCGTATCGTTAGTTAAACAAAGGAGAAAGAATGGCAATAGATTTTGACGCTTTGGATCTCGTTCGAGGTGAGAACAAATCTCGTTCATACAACAAGAGAGTAGATGAGCTCCAGCAGCAGGTAACTAGTCTTCAGGAGCTGGTAGAAGCTGTGGTACGGGAACTACCAGATGACAAGAGGTGGTCGTTTGAAGAAAGATTACAAAAAATTAAAGAAAGGCCTTGACAGCTATCCCATCGCATCTTATATGTAGCTCGTTAACCAAAGGAGAGCTATGAATAAAAGAACACGAACCGTGAAGACTGGACCAGCAGCTGATGCTGCTCATTCAATTGACAAACCTGAAGAAGGAAAAGTATACGCGCTTACCGGTGGCCCCGGATCTCGCTGCATTGCGAATGGTAATACCTGGGCGGAGTCAGAGGTGAAGGAGGATGGACCTGCAGCTGGGGATGCAGCGTGAGTATTGCTGTCGTCTGGCTATGCCTTCTTTTCATGTTCCCAGGGCTCACATTAGCGGGCACTGGGATCCTGCTGCTCTCGCTCGTTGGAATGCTGTGATACCTACATGTCGTCTCGTTTGTAGAGCTGGACGTCCCTGCGCAGAGATTACTATGGAGTTTGGCACCCGTGCAGACGCACCTGCTGGTAAAAAGGTTAGGGTTTCTAGTTTAGAATAATTCTAAAAGATAATTGTTGCATTGATTAGTGGGATTTGATAAGAGGAAGAACAAACTAACAAATAGGAGAAAAGTTATGGGACTAGATCAACACGCACACCTTCGAGGTCAAAAAGTAGATTGGGAACAATACTATTCTGATGATGACTACGGAGATAAAGAAAATGTTTTTGTGTGGAGAAAACACGCAAGACTACAACAGTTCATGGCGAAGAAGTGGGACGAACAAAACGCACACCATGAACACGAGGGACACCTTTCACATTTAGGT
>Ga0098046_1000756_pt1 | contig 11438 bp, 20 predicted proteins | sample 11BtaG_FD_77067 | JGI IMG/M metagenome (GOLD analysis project Ga0098046, IMG submission 77067) | Marine viral communities from the Subarctic Pacific Ocean - 11B_ETSP_OMZ_AT15265_CsCl metaG | ecosystem: Environmental > Aquatic > Marine > Oceanic | place: Pacific Ocean | collected 2015-01-16
AAATGTCTGATAGTGACCCCGTTCGATATAATTCAGGTTTAAAAAGTAAAGTTATTTATCTTACGACTAACGAGTTGAGATTAGTTAGGGAGGGTCGAGCAAAAATGGATGATATATTGACTCAAAGAGTAAGTAATTTTGAAGATATATTTAAAGATGAAATTATTGGTAAAAGAAAACTTATAAATGTATACGGCCCTTACGGTGAGAATCCTCACAGAGCTAGTTTTATTTATAAGGATATTGAGACCGATGATGGTAAACTTGTTATTAAGATTGATATTGTTAAGGCTGGTGAAGTTATAGATAGAAAAATGGTTAATAATATTGATGGATTAAGTGACGAGAATAAAGAAAGAATTAAAAATATTATCGGTGAACGAATTAAATATGATTATAAAAAATATTTAACCGATGATAATGTGAGATTTGAATTTACTTATAAATAAAAACAAATGAAAAAGAAAATAATAGCGATTGCTCTAAGTACAACATTGTTAGTTGGATGTGGTTCTACTAAAAATATAGAACCATGTTGTAATGAAGAACCTAAAAAAGAAGTGGTTAGTGGGGAGAATGACCCGATAATGAAATTACTATTATCAGGTTTGATTATTCTTTCTGTTAATTTCTTATTTACAAAATAATTAACAAAGTATTTAAAAACGTAAATAACCTTTATAGTCGATGGCCATATCATCCTCTATGTTTTGTCCATAACTTAATTCTATTATACCTGTTTCGAAATTTAAGTTAAAATCACCTGAAGAACCTTCATTAATTTCCCATCCGGGGTATTCACTTAACATAACATAACATAAGTTTTCAACATCTTCATCCACTTCTTCTTCTTCAGTTGGACCTGTATTACGGTATAATTTAATTGTCTCAGATACTGCTCCACTATCGCCAGCACCCTCAAATTCGATTGTGGCATCCACAAAACCTTCAGACTTCATTTTTTTAAAATAAGTTATTAATTCTTCATCTATATTTCCTTCTTCACCATAAATTTCTTCTGAAGTGAGAGAAAATTCTTGAGAAATAACCATTTCACTAGCAGTAATTGTTAATATTTTTTCAACACAATCAATGTTGAAAGTTAATGTCATTCTGTTGTAACTAAGTTCTTCTAAATCGTATTGACTTATTATATTTTCTATTAACTCATCAATTTTATCATAAGATTCAATACCTCTATGAGTACTTGAGGAACGCCAATAATCGTCTTCCCATTCTAAACTACTATCTTCAAAATAATAATCTCTTGTCACTTCGTCGCCACCATACCCTCTACTGTAGTATGAAAAAAGGTTTAGTGTTTTTAATTGTTCTTCGGTTAATTCTAATACTTCTGTTCTCATTATTTTGTTTTAATATAAATATGTTAATCTGTGTCAATTTTTAATGTTCTTATCATCCAAATAGGTTTTTCTTTAGATTCTATAGAATTAACCCATTCTTTTGCTGAAGGAATATAGTTATAACAATCTTCTTTTACGTGTTGTTCTCCCACGTAACGAGTGTAAACTATTTTCCCTTCACTATTCTCGAAATGTTCACCAAAGGTCTTCTCACATTCGAAAATACCCTCTGAGTGATGTCTAAACATTCTATGGTATGTGTTACCAACCCATGACTTTGTTTCATCGAACCAATTATGTATGTGGATGTAATCTTCCCATTTACCTCCCCATTTTTTAACTGAGGATTTTGAATGAATTATTGGATGTGACATAATTTAAATATGTTTAGAGGTATTTATTATTAAATATAATATATGGAAAAATTCAAAATTGGAAATGATTACCAATTTGGACATTGTCATTTTTTTGCGAAGTATTTAATTGAATGTTTTAAGGAAATAATTCCTTACGCCGATATAAAGTACCACTTAATTATGGCTGAAAGAATAGATGATGATGGTCAAGTGATTGATGATGTACTAATTCACGCTTACTTAAGGGTGGGTGACCTTTTAATTGATTCTGAGGGTGTTCATACTATTAATGTTGCATCGTTAAGGGAGAAAGATTGGGCCGACTTAGAAAAAGACTTAACACCTGAAGGATATGATTTTGAAACGTGGGAAGATGAATATGATTATATACCTGAAATATTTTTTAATAAATTTTGTTCAACTAAACATCTAAAACAGGATGTATTTGATTTCTTAACTAGAGATGATGTACAAAAAGTGATATCTATGTATAAATGATATTGTTTTTGATAATATAATTGAGTTATAATAATATTTAATGTAATACAGTAATTATTTTTAATATGAGTATTAATAGTAAAATAAAGGAAAAATTGTTTAAGTATTGGAAATCGCATGGGGTTCAAACTGACCGAACTACATTATCTTTATTTGGTCTTGAGTATAGAACTTATGATGAATTAGATGAACTTCAATCATTGATAGTTGAATATTACGGTGGTCTTACCGAAGTATTTAAGAAAATGGAGAAACTCAAAGGGGGTATTTTGTATGGTGAATCATATAATAATGAACCGTTAAGGTGTAGAGTTTATGATGTAAAATATGATAAATATGAAAGACAATTTTATTTATCAGTTTTATTGGATGGTGATTTAAAGCTCGGATTAGATGAAAATGGTGAAATAGATACTATTTATAATCATTATATGGAAGAAGGTCTTGACGGTCAATTCAGTTTTGAAATTGAAGGGATGATTAAAGACTTAATTTTTGACCAAATAATGTTAAAAACAGGTATTAATGTTGACCTCGAAGAGTTTGAAATAAGTAAGCCAAATAAATTTTAAATTATGAATGAAAAATTAAAAAAAACAATATTTGACTATTGGAAAAAAAATGGTGTTGATATAACAAAACCTTTTTTTAGTTTGTTTGGTTTGGATGCTGGTTTGGATGGTCGATATATTGGAAAAAGTGAAGTTTTTTATGATTTGGTTATAGAATTTCATGGGGGTGTTGAAAAGGTACTTAAAAAGTTAAATAACTTAGTTGGTCAAACATTCACCATAATAGATGGTGGATATGATTTCGATATTAAAATAGAAAAATTCTATGTTTCAGATGGTAGTCTTAGTTGTGATATTGCGGCTGATGGGCAAGGAGATGTTTTTTTATTTAATTTAGATGAGACAATGAGTATATCTCAAGCGGTAAATGATAAGGAATTTGGTTGGGAGATAAAACATGAAATGACTGATTCAGTTCGTGATTGGTTATTTGAAAAGGTGACTAAAAAAACGGGTATAATAGTTTCTGTTGTAGGTTTAAAGGTTTATTATGAATTTTAGAAAAAAAATTATTGATTTAGTTGATAAGGTTGGAAGAGATGAGGCTTCTAAGATTTTAGGTTTGGGAATGAGTGAGTTATATGTAATAACTAAACAACCTATCGACTGCGAAACTGCTGGTGATATTATATATGAAGCTTACGAAAAAAGAATATTAGTTAAAAAGTATAAAGGGTTTGAAATTTCTCAAAATACATTTGGAGGTACCTTAGAATGGACTAGCGAGGTAAATCATGGTTATCCGGGAGGTACTCACCGTATATTTGTTAAAGCCACTCCATTTTGGGAAGGTATGTGTATTGTTCCGGTGGATTTAGAGATTTTCGCAGAAGGTGATGATGAATATATCAGCGAATTATATCATTCTTATTCAACTCCAGAAAGTTTTGAAAATATTGAAAAGTTAATGATTTGGTTTAAAGAAAAATACTTAGTAGAAACGTATGAAGCCATTCAAGAAATGTATGAAGATAATTATAAAGAATTAATTGGTCAAACCACAAAAAAATTAAATGGTGGTTAGTTAAATTAATGATAGTGATTCTAATATTATTTGACCCTCTTCCGCCCATTCAAAGTCAGACTCGATAAATTCATAATCTTCATATTCTAAGTATGTGATACATGATAACTTATCTTTTAATATTTTGTCATAAATATCATCGTTTACTACATTATTATTATTTCCGGTAATTAATTCTAGTGAGTTAAATATTCGAGGGTTAAACGAATATAATGATAATGTACTAACCATTGCGGACCCATCAACTTCTACCTCACCTCCTCCAAAACATTCTTCGCAACTAGTAAGACTTTCACCATCACATTCACTACAGTTTTCAACTTCGTTACCATTACAAATTGTACAAACTTCAGGGTTGTCTGAATTAAAATCGTAAACTTCACCATAACCATCACATTCACCACATTCAACTTCACCTCTCCCATCACAGTATGTGCAATTGTAACTACCGGTTCCAGCACAAACATCACAAGGGGCTTCAGCGTCTTTTACTTCGATTATTGTCATTACAGACTTAAATAACGCTCCCTCTATTTTATCGTAAAGTTTTGATAAATCGTTTGTGTATTTTGAATTCGTTATTAAAAATGATATATACACTCTATCTTTAACACTTAAAGGTAATGATTTAAAAACACTGTCTTTATTTAATAATTTAAATAATATAGACGCGGATGAAACGTAATCCGGGTGAAACATTTTCTCAAATTTATTGGATAATTTAATTAATTTTTCCTTTTCCATTAATAGTGTTTCTAAATAAATATTACAGTAGTTTGAAATAATTTATATGTGTTAATTTTATTATATGTAAAAATAAATGACTATATTTGTACTTGATAATGGTAACGTAATAATATTGTGAAAATGGATGAATATAAAGCTTTAATAAAACTGTGTGAATTAATTGGTGTTGGTGACTTAGTTGATTTTAGGTTAACCGTAAGTAAACGACCTCATGAAATAGTGAGTAAGTTTAATTTAAAAATGACTTATCCTTCGTCAATATCTAAAGACATCGAGAATATTGTGGAAACGGTAATGACTGATGTGGGGATTTTAAGAAGTACTCATTACGATGATTGTCATGATAATGATTTAATTGAATCAATATTTAATTATTAGTATATATTTACTAATAAGTGCGGGTTTACGATTGATATGTAAATTTCAACCCAATTTGATTAAATTACTATGGGAATATTAGAGAACAAAACGATAGACTTATTAAAACAACTAAATGAAGGTTTAATTACTGAGGCATCTAAAAAAGATATTTTAATAAATAAAGTGGGGTTATCTCAGGATAATGCTGAGTTTTTAGATAAATTATGTGGACCACTATCTGTTTGGATGGCTAATAAGATAATTGAATCATATGTGAAACATTACGGTGGTAGAACTACGCACCCTTTTACAACTGAAGAACTTAGAAAGGCCACTATCGATAATATAAATAAAAAGGGTTTAAGTAAACAAAAAACTATAATCCCTGGTATAATGGATTGGATTAGAGTTGGGTTAAATGGTAACTTAGGTGAATATAAACAATTATCTTTCCCTGAGTTAAAGGTGGAATCTGAAAAATGGCATGACGAATTAGGTGTTGGTGAAGGTGATATTAATTACGTTGAGAAACATCCAATTGTTTTAGACTTCAGAGACGATGAAGGTAACGGTTTTTATTGGGTAGATTTGGAAACTAATGATTCATCTGAAGAATGTGATAGAATGGGACATTGTGGTAGGACATCTAGAAGTAACACGATTTATTCATTAAGGGAGGTTAAACCACTCAATAATAAATACAAGTTAAATAAGAGTCATTTAACCGCAGCAATTGGGTATGACGGTATTCTTTACCAACTTAAAGGTCCTAAAAATTCTAAACCTAAAGATGAATTTCATAAGTATATTGAACCTATATTCTATGTCTTGGGTGGTTCGGGTGAAGAAGAGGATTATTTGATTCAAGGTTTTGGGAGTGAATACAACTCGGAGGATGATTTTAAGTTAAGTGATTTACCTGAAGAAAGTATTAGGTCGATATATCGTGACAGACCTGAATTATTTGATACCCGTCCTTTACTTAGAAAATTAGATGATATGGGGATAATTGAATTACCACCAGTCAATTATGTGGTTAAAATTGAGACTGATGCAAGTTCGTTGGGTGACTATATTGATGGTGATTGGGTCACTAGTAGACGTACCGATAAAAACGGTCGAGTTTATGAAACAACTATCTTTGAAAGTATATTAAATGGTAATAGTTGGGAATTATGGGATAATTGGGATGCAGATTGGAAAGCCGGATTAAATTATTATGTTGATAATGATACTAAGGTAAAAATTAAGAATTATCTGATTGGTGTTGCTAAAGAGAATGAAATTGATATTACTGATATGGATTTAGAGGAGATGATAGATAAGTTGGATGAAGATGGTGAAATTAAAAATTCTATTGGTAGTGCTATTAATGACGCTGAGTCAGATAGTTACGTGAATTATCTTTATGGATTACTAAAAGATGCTATTGAAGAGTATGGTCCTGTAAGTAATATGAATGATGAAGGTATTACGTTTACGGTTGATGTTGAACAATTTTTAAGTTTAGATGAGGTATACAATGATGATTTATATGAACGGTGTGAAGAAGATATGACCTGTTTTTTTGATGAAATGATAAATGATGGTGATATAGATAAACCATCTTTCAGTCCGGACGATAGATGGTATCCGGATATTGACGAAAAAAACTTTAACGACATCTTGAACGATAGACTAAGTGAATATATTTAAAAAACAATTACTTGTTTTGTGTTAAAATATTGGAATAATCTATTTTTTACCCTATATTTGTAATATGAAAAAATATTATAAGTATAATACCGACAAATTACAATTTAATAAGATTGGTAAACTTCAAATAATTAAAGATAATGTTATTATTATTTTAGGGTTCCTGTTATTTCTAATTTCAACATTATATTTTATAATGCCGTCATACTCTATAACCCCAAAGGAGGTTGTTAATAAGTACATCAAGGAAGAAAATGAAATTGTGGTTATAAATCGAAACGACAATGAGTTTAGTCAAGAAAAACTTATAGATGAGATTGATAGATTAAATTTTAGGTTTCCACATATTGTATTAGCTCAATCTATAATAGAGACAGGTCATTTTACATCTACTATTTTTATGGAAAACCATAATTTATTTGGTATGAGAGAACCTAGAACAAGAATTACTACCGCTATAGGTACACATAGAGGTCATGCGTATTATGACAGTTGGGTTGAATCGCTATTTGATTACGGGTTTTACAGTTCAAGGTATTTGGGTAAACTTAAAACAGAAGAAGAATATTACCAATATCTTAGTAGACATTATGCCATAGATAAAACTTATGTAACTAAATTGAAAATTATTATTAAAAAAGAAAAATTAAAAGAAAAATTTTAATCAATATGAATTTTAAAAAAAATACAAATAAACTATTTGACATTCTTAAATGGTCCACACTTATTTTTGGATTAGGTTGGGTTATTGGGATGGTTCATCCATTAGTTTTTGTTTTTATTTTATTAGCTACAACTATTGTAGATTCATTTGAAATTTAAATGTTATGAAATTTAAAGTACCTAATAAAATAGAAATTAAAGAATCACCGGGTAAAGGTATGGGTGTTTTCTCCACTGATTTTATAAAAAAAGGTGAAGTTATTGAGGAATGTTACATTATTAAATTACCTACTAAAAAATGGGAAAAATCAATGTTACTTTATGATTATAGATTCTGTTACCCACAGGGTGAAAATTGGAATGAGTATGTTATACCTTTAGGGTATGGGTGTGTTTACAACCATAGTGATGAAAATAATGCTATGTGGAGAAATCACTCAACTAAAAGGGGATTTGAATTTTATGCTTGTAGAGATATTGAAATAGGTGAGGAAATATGTACCAATTATGGTCCGGATTATAAATGGGTTAAAAAAGTATAAATATAAATATGAAAAAAATAATTTGGATAGATATGGACGGGGTTTTAGTCGACTTAGGTGAAAATATAAATAAATGGTTAAATTCTAATCAACACCATCAATTTTATAGAGAAAACCCTGATACTATTCCGGGTATTTTTAGAGACCCTAAACCTGTTGAGGGGGCTATTGATGCTGTGCAAAAGTTGGATGATAGTGATTTGTATGATTTGAGAATATTAACTACATCACCATGGGGAAACCCGGAATCTATGTCGGATAAGAGGTATTGGATTGAAAAATATTTTGGTGACATATTTTATAAAAAAATAACGATAACACATTCTAAAGATTTATTAATTGGGGATTATTTAATAGATGATAGGTTAGCTAATGGGGCTAAAGACTTTAAAGGTGAGTTAATTAGATTTGGTTGGGATTATGAAAACGAAAATTGGAATGAATACCCGGGATGGGATAATGTATTAGAAAAACTTATAGATTAATATATGGAAAATAAAAAAGACAAAAGAACGATGACTTTAGAAGAGAGATTCAAATATGTAAACGAACAAAAAAAGAAAAAATTTAATTCAACTAATAACAAAGAAGAATGGGATGAAGACCATGCTTTGGATATGGTTATGAATGATATGGTTAAAGATTTTACTGAAGAAGACATTAAAAATTTAAATGAGTAATATGGGAAAAAAATTATTTAGAACTGAAAATCCCCGTATGTTTTTTGGGGTCTGTGGAGGAATATCTATTTATTTAGATATGAACGTTTCCTTAGTTAGAATACTATTTATTATGTTGCATTTCTTTGGTATTCCAATGATATTAATTTATATATTATTAACTTTATTCTTGAAATCTGAATATGTGTAAAATAACATCTAAAACTGAGGGACATTTGAGTAATAATAAAAAAAAGTCTACTGATTTAAACTTTGATGATTTATTAGAAAATAAATCTGATAATCAATTCATATTTTGGGATGAAATGTGGAATGAAAATGAAAAAAACGAAAAAAATGATAAATGATGAAATTATAATATATCCTAGTAATTTTCTTCCGGATATTAATGTAAATGTTGTTTTTAAAGAAAGTGAAATGTATGAGGGTTTGATACCTTTATTTGAAACTTATGGTTTCGGGTTTTTGGCTCCTGAACTCAATATGATAATCTTAGATGGTGAAGTTTTCTTGGGTGATAACGATTTAACTATTGATGATATGAAAATGATTGAGGCTCACGAGGTGTCACATATAATTTTAGGTCACAAAGGTGGGGAACGCTCTGATAAAGATGAGTTAGAGGCTGATTTAGGGGCTTACACCTTATTAAAAAGAAAAGGTATATCAACGGATAGGTTGGTTGATATATTTCCGGAGAGACACGGTATTGAGTTCGAAGAAGATTTGTTGAGTATGGTTGAAAATAGAATATAGTGTTAATTAAAAAAAAATATGAAAATGAATAAATTCTTACGTAAAGAAAGGCAATTAACAAATGCCAAAATAATGTCAAGATTCTGTAGGTATAAAGCTTATTTAATGTCAAAAAAAAAAATAAATGGTAAATTTTGATTGTAATGATTTCAAAATAATAAAATTTATTTACAAATTAAAATATGATGATTTTGGGACACACTTAAAAAACACTTTAAAAGTAAAAGATGGTGTTAAAATTGTTGATATATTAACTGAATTACCGTCATGCCAATCACCAATTAAAAAATTATATAATTGGGATATGGTACTTATTGATAGTCAAAATAGAGATATAATTGAGTTGATACTATATAAATGTGATGTTGAATTTACTATAGTTGATATGACTAAATATTACCGTGATGGTAGTGAAACTTTAACAAATGTGTTTGTTAAAGATATTGATGATTTTTTGAAAACACAAATGGAATTAAATGATATATTAGAAAAGGTTTATAAAAATGGTGTTAACAGTCTTAATAAATTTGAAAAAACTTTTTTAGATAATTATTAATTTAAGTTTCTCAATACAGATTCTAGTATTCCTATAGATTCTCTATCTTTTTTAGTCTTATTCTTTTTATTTTTTAAAAAATTTAAACCGTCTATCAATTCTTTCTGTTTACTGTCTTTTGGTTTTACAAATGTACCCATATTATTTTTGGGTTGGTTTGACACTTTTTTGATTTGTTTTACTTTCTTATCCGGATAAATTCCTTTATAGAGTTCAACTACGGTCTTTTCATTTTTAAAAATGAGTCTAAGTGTTAAAAGAGTTATTAATTTTTCCATACAGCTAATATACAAAAAATTAAGTATTTAAAATACTGAAATAGTTAATATTATTGAGTTAATATGTTAATTAATATATCATGAAAAAACAAAACAAATTTAAAGAGTTACTAACTGAAAAACCCGATATTGTTATTATAATAACAGACCAAGAAAGGGCAACTCAATATTTTCCTGAAGGGTGGGAACAAGAAAACTTACCAACACTAACCAAACTAAAAAACAATGGTTTTACCTTTGATAAAGCATTTTGTAATAGTTGTATGTGTACACCTAGTAGAGCCACATTGTTTACAGGTACATATCCATCACAACATCAATGTACTCAGACATTAACGACAGGGGGTATTTATTCTCCCGGTGAAATACAGTTAAATAATAAAAGTAATAACATTGGTAAAATGTTAGATGGTATTGGTTACGATGTTCAATACAGAGGTAAATGGCATTTAAGTAAAGGTGCTGATGGTGGTGACCCATTAGCTAAGGAAATATCACTTTATGGGTTTAAAGGTTGGGTTGGTCCTGATGCAGGTGAAGATGCGAAACCTGAAAACTTTGGTGGGGGTTATCCAAATGCTGATGCAAGATATGTGAAAGAGGGTATAGAATATTTAGAACAGGTAAGAATCAGTAGAGAAAAAGGTGAACCAAGAAAACCGTATTGTTTAGTATTAAGTTTAGTAAATCCTCACGATGTGTTAGGTTATCCAAAGTCGGTACAATTTGGTTATACTCCTGATGAATATACTGGTAGAACTATTACCGACTTACCACCTACAGTTACGGAACAGTTACTTAAAAATGGTAAACCTATGGCTCAACTACAAACAAACATTGCTGCCGATGGTTTATTAGGTGTCTTACGAAATGATGATATGAAATTAAATTACTTAAATTTTTACGCATACTTACTAACTAAAATTGATGGTGAAATTGGTAAATTTATTGATGTACTTTATGATGATACCAAAGGTAGGAGACTTGCTGATGACGCGGTAGTTATACGATTGGCGGACCACGGAGAAATGGGGATGTCACATGGTGGTATGAGACAAAAGGCCTTTGTTGCTTATGAAGAGGCTCTAAGAATACCTATGGTGATATCAAATCCTATTGTGTTTAACAAAAAAGAATCGTCAGATGAATTAGCAACACTTATCGATATATTCCCAACGATATCTGAGATTGTTGGTGTACCTAAAGATAGTAACGCAAGAGGTGAGAGTTTAATTCCAATAATTGAGGAAGGTAAATCAGTTCAAGATTCTATATTATTTACTTTTGATGATACTAAGTCGGGTTCGAATAATTTACCATCTTCTGTTAAAGCAACTAATAGATTGA
>Ga0098046_1000768_pt1 | contig 11375 bp, 1 predicted proteins | sample 11BtaG_FD_77067 | JGI IMG/M metagenome (GOLD analysis project Ga0098046, IMG submission 77067) | Marine viral communities from the Subarctic Pacific Ocean - 11B_ETSP_OMZ_AT15265_CsCl metaG | ecosystem: Environmental > Aquatic > Marine > Oceanic | place: Pacific Ocean | collected 2015-01-16
AGAATACACCCTCTGAATTAGGTTATGATATTGCGTTCTCAAGTAACGAATCATCAAAAAAATCTGCTAGCTTAAAAGCCAAAAGAACAGCAATCTTGAGTGAAGCTTATGGTCAGTTAGCAAAACAGCTTGATGGAACTCTTGAGGTTAATTTTGATGAAGCAAGTGCGGAGTGGACAGTCGATATAGGAGGTAAAAGAATTGTTAGGCTATCTGATGACAGGAGTGGCAAGGCCTCGCTAGACAACATCATATTGGAAGATTACAATGAATTCTTGAAATGATTGAAGAAAACAACTTAAATAATATTCCTGGAGAAGGAGAGGAGGGGTCGAACCAAGAAGAGCAACAAGTAGAGACCACTCAAGAGGAGCCCCAAGAGGAGGCTCCTGCGAGGCCTATTTTTAGAGGATTTAGCGGCTCTCCTGCCCTTGATAGATTAAAGACCATAACAAGGTTCAGGGAGACTCAGTTTAAGGCTGATGCATATCAAAGATGGAAGGCAGGGCTTGATGAAGAACCAGAGATTGTCGATACGGACAAAGTAGCGTTTGGCATTGCTAGGGGTGTTTTTGACCTAATAAACACTCCTGAGATGATTCATCTTAACGAAAACATCAACAACAGGGAGCAAGAGTTTAATGATATTTTTTATGGCAAGGGGTTCCCTAATTTAGCGGCATTCAATTCATTTCAGGAAAGGTCCAAAAGGGATTTTGAGCAAGCAACTACTGGATTAGACAAAAATCTAGCTCAAATAAACCTCCTTACACAGTATAATCCCTCGCCTAGGTTTGGCTTCTATCAAGACGAAGAGGGTAATTTCCAAGTAGAACCATCAACGGATATTTTTAATGGCGAGATAGGCACATCTCCGCTTATTCAATATTACCCAGGCTCTGACCAGCCTAGGTTTACTCAGGGCAATCTAGTAAGCCCTATGATTCGCTCATATGATGTTCCTGTGTCTTTTGAGGGAAGGGTTTCGAGCGAATATTATACAAGGGACCCAGAAACAGATGAAGTGGTTGCAAGTAACCCTTTGTTATACAGCTTGAGTTCAAATACATTTTTGCCTGGCCAATATTTATTTGAAAATGGAAGAAAAAGCAAAAGGCTTACCAATAACATTGTACAGGGCATAGGCACGTCAGGCGTTGATTTATTTAATGAAAGGGCTAGGATTGCTGCTATATCTGGAGGTGCTATGCAGTATTTTGTGTCTAGTGATATTTCTAATAATGCCCCGTGGGAAACCGAAGGAGAGACGCTATATATTTCATCAGAGGACTTTAACAAATTAGACGAAGGAGCTAAGAAAGAGATACTTGGTTCAGTAAGAGTTGCTCATAGGGGGATGGAGGGTCCTGAAACAAAATCCTTAATTGAGAATCCTGAGGAGGTTTCTGCGATAGAACAGCTTATGGATGGGGATGATTCTTACATTGCATATACACCGTCGCAGGGGTCTATAACATTCATGAGCTCAAAAGATATGGACAAGCAGATTCCGCTTGCAGAGGCTCAACAATCCATTCTAAAGGAGAATGCTACTAGAGAGTTAGCCTTGGAAGGCTTTGATAGGAGGGAGAAAAAGGCCCTAAAAGAAACTAGTAAAAAGATTGAAAACTATTTAAACTTAGTTTCTCTTTTTGGGGTTGACGGTACACAGCTGATGGATGCGGTGAGGGGGATGTCTGATGACGCCATTTTTGATGAAGCAACAGCATACGGACTTCTAAGAAACGAACTTGAGTTTTCTAACGCTTTTGAGGTAATAAACGGAATTACATCTGATTATGAAGACCCAAGGGACAGGGCTCAGTTCCTGCTTGAAAACGCAGGTAGCGGCTTTACAGAGCCATTCAGGCGAGACGTAGAGTCTTTCTTAATAAAAAGAGGGATGGACCCTAACGAGGCTCGAAACATGTCTGGCACGGATGCGTATAACGCCTTTGTGGAGGAGTTTAAAGGGACAGATTGGGTTGAGGTTGGTAAGAGTGCAAGGAAGAAAGATTTGTTTGGTATTTACGGGATGATTGATGAATATCTTCCTTTTTTAACTGACGGCCCTCAAGGCGCTAAAAACCAACAAATGCTCGCAGACTCTACTGCTGACTTTAACGAAGAGTTAGCTGCTAGAATATTTGTAACTGACTACTATAAAAACTTATTAGAGGCCATTAGTGTGATTGACCTAGGAGAGGTTTACACGCTAGAAGATGGGACGCCAATGTTGGATGATTTTGGTAATACCATGAGTGCTGAGAAGCTAGACCTTCAGAGAGCACTTGTAAATTCTATAGCTGATGATGAAATGTTTTATCGAAGGTTAAACTATACACCTGCACTTATAGATGGCATCCTTGAAAATAAAGATGCCTCTAAGGTGTTTAGACAGGCTACATTCACATCAACGTTTCATTTTTCTAAGCTAGCATTCCTTGATGGTAATGCGGAGGTTAACGAGGATAATTACGTAAAGTTTTTAAAGGAGACTTATCCAGAGATGGACAACAATACTTTAAGGAAATTTAAACGTGCATTTAAGAACAACCCATACCCTGTGACGGGAAATGAGGTTACAGGCGGCTCTCCTGGCGGGTTTGACGTGTTGGCAGAAAGGACTATAAACAATCTTGTAGACCCCATAAATAATGTATACAGGCTCTTTGCTTTTACCGACGACAAGGCCACCTTGTTTAATTATAGGAACGCAATAGGCGTAAACAGCAGCTTCTTTAATGTAAGGGATATGGCCCCTGCAAACATTAAGTTTACAAAGCAAGGCGACTATGTGGCACTAAATGGTAGCCCATTAGCATTCAGCGACGCCTCAGGTAATGTTATGTTGTCGCATACAATGGTAGACCCTACTGAGGGGACGACAGGGTATGAAGGTACGATTACAAACACTATACTAAACACCACGGCAAGCTTATTCTTCTTTATGGGAGCGTCAAAGGGCGTAGGTTATGTTTTACCAAAGGCAGCCAAATTCTTGTCTCCTGCCGCTTCCCAAATAACGCAACTAGCTATCCCTTCGTTCGTAATGTCACTGAACGACTTGAACAGGGACGAGTCTTTTGCACAACAAATGCTTAGTAAGGCAATATATGCTACATCCATAGGTGTTGCAAACAGGTTCATGCCATCTATTGAAAGACTGAGTATAGGCAAAGCGTTTGGAGTTGGACCCATTGGCGCTGCTTCCTCTGAATTAGTTGAGGAGAAATTATTAGAGCCCCTTTTCCTTGATATGGGAAGGGCTTTTTCAGGTCTTGAGTACAGTAGCAATATGGGCCAAAGCGTATCTTCTTTTCAGACTGTAGAGGGCAACATAGAAAATGCCACCATATTGTTGTCTGGAGGATTAATGTCTAAGGCAACCAATGGTAGTAACAATGTTGACCTAGCCGATAATCGTGCGCTTGCTATGATGATGGCAAACAATCCATATGAATTCAGCTCATTGGTTAAGCTTTACACTAAGAATGGCATTGTTAACCTAGACCAAGCCGTTAAACTAGTTAATGCCAACAGGCAGGTGTATCGGTCTATGGCAAAGCTAAATGGCATTGACATGAACCCTGAGGCCTTAGGCTCATTTTTAATTCTAGACAACAAGAGATTGTTCCTTGAGGAAAACAAGCCTGAGGGATATGAAAAAGATTTAGAAGATGTCAATGGGCAAATAGAGGGATTGATGAGTGTGAATAAGAAACATCAAGAAACCATCAAGGACAATGACTATGTTATCAATGGAGAGGTTGTAAGTAAAGAGCAGATGTTTGACTACCTAGAGAGCGGGTATAACAACGGAGACTTGGTATACATCTCAGGCAAAGACAATGCGTCGGCTAATGTTTTGGCTGACCAAAAAGCGAAGGCTACAATATTCGGAAAGGCTACCATAGAAATAGGTGACCCTCTGAGGTATATCGACCAAGTCACTGACTTAGATATAAAGACAAAGGCTGATGAAAATCAGTTACTTGGATTTGATGCTCAGGTGGAGGCAGCGGCAACATCGCTTTCGAAAAGCTTTCCTGAGGTTAAATTTAAGATTCACCCTAATGAGGGTTCATTTATTGCTGCTACGGGCATAAAGGCGAAAGGAGCCTTTGACCCAGAGTTCAATGTAATCCATATTAATGCCGCTAGGGCAGACAAGACTACTGTAGGCCACGAGGTATTCGAGGCGGTAGTATTTAACTCTATGAATAATGACCAAGCGGTCAAGGTAGACATGGTTGAGCTTGCTAACGACATTATGAGCGATGTCGATGCAGATACTAAGGCTCAATTAGAATCGTTTGTGTCTCAGTATGAGTCTGGCGATATAAGCAAGGAGGCGGTATCTCAGTTCTTTGGTATTGTTTCAGCTAACACTAATACTGAGTCAGTAACGAACAAGTCAGCAAACTTCTTTAATAAGTTGGCATCTAAGTTTGGATTGATAAACGAGGTCAACACAGACGAGGATGCTATATCTCTTATTAAGGCAATGGCTGGTGATGTTGCTACTGGCAAGCCAGTGGGGCAGGTGGTAACTATGGAAGGAGAACGAAGCATGGCTATGGCCGCACAGCTTGACGACGACTTAGGTGCTCAGAAAGATTTAGACCTTAGTGAGTCGGAGTATAATATTAGAAGGGCTCTAGAAAATGCGAATAGGCAGCAAGATGGGTCTTACGTGTTTAATGAAGTCCCACCAGAGGGTATCGATTATACCGTTAAAAGAGGAGGGCCACTTGGATTAGGTAAGAAGCAATACATTGTTTCTGGAGAAAACTTTGATGCTTTTCGTCGTGAGAGCCTTGAGAAATCTGAAAGGGCTAAGGCAGGCTTTGAGGCTAAAATGAAATACCTGAATAAGGGAATTGATGAGATTAATGATGAGGAAACAGAAGCGATTCTAGAATCTCTTGTTAATCAAAACAACCCTCAGGCTGCTGAGCAGATATACCAAGAGTTTAATGAAGTGTGGCTAAAGTTTCAAGGGAAAACTTTTAATGAAATTGACCCTACTGTGGCGGTAAAACTAGTAGATATAATAAACAAGGGTTACGAGTCAATGGGCTCTTCTCGGCGTGTAAGCGGACCTATGATTGAAAGAGGTCCTATTAAGATAAACGTAGCTCCGTTTTTCAGCACAACAATAAACACCGTTGAAGACGCAGATGCTTTAAGACAAACCGATGAGTACAATCAAGCGATTGAAACCATTAAGAACAATGCGGCCTCAATGGGTATGGATATCGTATCCTTAGAGGAAGGTATAGGCGGCTTTGTACATGAGAACGGTGACAAGATTCAAGAGGTTTCTTTCCTTGTTCAGGTTGATGGTAATCAAAGCCTTGAAGATGTCGAAAAGCTTGCTGCCGTTTTAGGTGCGAATGCTCCTGAGGTTCAAGAAGCCACTATTGCTGGTCAATATACAGATGCAAAACCAGACGGAGAAAGTGTTTTTAATGAGCTATCAATTAAAACGTCTCCCGATTCCGCTCAAGACGTCTTAGATGCACTAAGAGAGAGTGATATATTTGACTTTACATATAACCAATCTACAGGAGAAATAACTGTTTTGGATTTTTCTATGGGTCAAGATGCTGAATTCGAGCAAAAGTTTATTAACTTGGAAGCAAAGTTAGACGAAAAAAATATAGAATATGAAGAATCAACAAACAGAGCAGTCGAATCAAGGTACGTCGGCAAAGAAAGAAGGCAAGAACTTATATCAGAGGCTGAGAGAGCTGCCGTTGAGCAAGGACAGGGTGGGACAGAGTTTCATCAGGCGCTCATCCAAGCGATAGAGCGAAGCGCAGAGTTTGAAGGGAAATCCGTAGAAGAATATCTTGGAGGTAGAGACCTTTCAGAGCTAAAGTCTATGATTCAATCTGAACAATCAGATGAAGTCATATCCCAGGCGATGACCGCTAAAAACGAGGACATAGACAACATCGTAGAGCGGGTGAAGGCAGGTGAAGATGTTACGTATGAAGAATATAAAGAGGCTATCACTCTATCTGAGCCTAAGGTAGCCATAGACCTTTACAAGCAATACGTCAATAAAAACGACAAGGTTGATGCAGACCTAGTCAGCACTATCAATGATTCGCTTGAGCAGATGCGCTCACCTATTCGTATTGACCAGTATGGCGTTCAATCCAACGTTGATACGCAAGCAGACATGCAGGCTCAGATAGAAATGAAAGCCATTGTTGATGCTAGGGTCGAAGAATTAGAGGCTGGCATAGAGGGCAGAGAGCCTGAAAAAAATATTGTTCGCCAATCAGACAAGAGAGCTCCTATCTCAAGAATTCAATCAGAGATTAGAGAGGTTATCGAGAAAACAAAAGGTAGGTGGGATGAACTTAAAGCCATTGAGACGGGCGGCACTTTGGAGGAGCAGCAGTATGTGAATGCATTGGCGTATGCTAGAGGCACAAGAGCGTATCGGAAGGGAAACTCAGAAACTAAAGGCCAAATCATAGATATGGTCAAAAACGAAATGGGTGTCAGCTTGACTGAGGCCCAGGGTCGACCAGAAAAAATGAGTGGTACGCAGATAGTTATTGACTCGTATCAACAGATGAAGCGAGAGCTAGAGATTCAGGAGAAGGCGGGTAAGTTGGCTGTAGGTGAACAGCAGAAGGCTGAGCGAGATATGATTGCCAAAATCAATGAGCAGTTTAAAGAGGACGGCATTTACCTAACGCCCGTTCAAGTAAAAAGAATATACGACCTTATCGCCAGGACTGACATGACCAATGCAGATGCTAGGGCTAGAGTGGAGATGGAGTCGGCCAAGATTATCAACCAGAATAAAGGAAAGGTTTTAGTTGACCAATTCAAGGCTTTAAAAGACCAATACAGGGCAGAGCAAAGAGCAGGTAGAGCTGGCAGAAAGGCCACCAGAGAGGCGGGAGTGGCTGCAATAGAGCTACTTAAGGACGCAACCCTCTCATTGCCTCGAATGCTTTCTAACGCTCAAACAAGGTCTTTACTTAGAATATTAACCACTACAGATTTCACAAACGAGGCTCAGGCGGCAAAGGCTGAGGCTAAGATTGATAAGATGATATCTGATAAGAAGTTCAATCAGAAGATTAAGGCTGCTCGTGAAACTATAAGTAAGGCTAGAAAGAACATATCTAAAAACAATAAGCTCGGAGCAGACCCCTTAGTATCTTCATTGCTTAATCAGGTATTCAATATACCAACTTCAGATTTATCAATGGAAGAGGCTCCACTAATATCAGGGGAGACGATTTTCTACGATGGGGCTGATGCAGAGGTCATCGTGTCAGATGCCGACGGAGTTGCTTTAAAGCTTAAGGATGGAACGGAGATAAGCGTATCAAGAGATGATATAACTCATACATTCTTAGATAGACAGATAAAAATAGCAGAAAGGTTAGCTCAGAGAAAAGGAGAAATTAATCTTGGTGATAGGGAGTCTATGATAAGACAGGTTGAATCTATATTGAGCAATATTTCAGAGGTAGAGGAGGAGTTGTCCGAGTCTAAAAAGGAAGAAAGCGAAATGAGCCCTGAGGAAAAGGCTGAAATGAGTGCGATGTATTTTGATAAAGCAGCTCCTCTACTTGGCTTCTACGAAAGGGATGTTCCAGCTACAGGGGTGGCTAAGGTTCCAAGCGAGTCATATATTCAGGATATAATTGACCGAATACCAAACAAGGACTCAAGAGATGTGTTTATAGACCTACAGACAATGTCAAAAGAGGACTTTGATGCTCTTCCGTTAAAAAAGCAGGCGCTTCTTGTAGATGTTTTAACTAACGCTCAAAATGGGTTTATAACTCACAACGCCTATAGATTAGCAAGGGACATAAAAGCTAACAGGGCCTCTAGGGATATACTAAACAAAACGAGCGGAAAGACTAGTGCTTCTGACGTAATATTAAATCTTGGCTCAAGAATTAGAGGGCTTGGCGTTAGAAAGTTTAGCTCAGGCAAAAAAAGCCAATACAATCAAATGCTAAGGCTGAATCCTAAAATAGCTACTGATAGGCTTCTAGGAAATTTCAATGACAGCTCAGTATATAATGCAACATGGGGTAAGCTAGACTCTAGCTTTGAAAATTACGAAGCTGACCTAAACAAGTTCCAATCAAAACTTCAAGAAGCAAGTAACCTTCTTGGAGACTTTAAGGGATTAAAGGGTAAGGGTGTTAGAACTAGAAATGCAGACAGGGTGCGAGAATCTAGGTTCTTAGTAAAAGCCCTGGAGCTGCAAAGGGAGTGGGAGATGAATCCAGGCATGAGAGATAGCAAAGTTTTTGAAGCCGCAGAGTGGATAGACGAAAGAATAAACGACCCTAAGGTTGACCCTAAAGAAGCTGAGATTCTAAAAAGAGTAAAAGACAAGCTAAAGTACTTTGAGGGTGTAAGCTTTGAGGAGGGATTAGACGCCATGAAAAAAGATGGGGCTATTTCTGAAAACGAAATCAAAGCTTTTGATATTATATCTGAAGTAAATAGTGAGCTTTCTCCATATTCTCTATCTGCTGCAAGCTTGTATAGAGGAGGCAGTGCCGAGTCATATGTTGACTACACAAGACACAAGGTCGAGGGAGGTCAAGAAGAGAGTGCAGATGACTTCGTTAGGAAGTTCGATGCGCAAACAATTGGAACAAGAGGTGGTACTCAATATCAAAGAACAAGTGGATTGAAGTCTATAAACTTTGATTCTGTATTAACCGCATACGATGCAGCAGCTAACACACTTGTAGACTACCACATGACTCCATCTATTTCTGAGGTTAACAGAACGATGGAGACATCTCTTCAAGCAATTAGAGATAAGTATGAAGATGACAGGTCTCTGTATGAAAAAGACGAGCAGTACAAAAAACTGATGGGCCTTAAAGAAACAATTGAGCAAACACAAAACAGAGTCCTAAGAGCTCAGAAAGGCTCAACTAGTTTTGGCGCCAAAGCATTAGGGTTCGCTTTCTCAGCTAACGTTTCACAAAGACTTGCGAACTTCAAAAGACCAATATCGGAATTTTTATCCAACCTTGGCATGGCGGGTCTTAAAACTCCAAAGACTTCCTCTAGAGGAGTTGGTGTTATAAGAAAAAACAAGCTATTGAAGGATGGTAAGATGGCAAACATACTTAGCAACTTGGGGTCTACTCAAGTTCAGAGACTTACTGGCCCAAGTGATATAGCGATAGCAACAGGAGGTGCACCATCAGGGCCAGGCTCCCTAGGTATAAAGAGCACCACAGGAGAAATAATTGACGCAGTCACTGGATTGCCAACAATGGCCGCCGATATGGTGATGTCAACTCCTGATATGGCAGTAGGGCTTCCTGTTTGGACTGGCTCATTCGATTCTAAATTTGAGAGTATAACGGGCAAAAAGCCTGACTATGAAAAAATCATATCGAACGATGAGAAGTATATGAGACAGAATGCAGACGCACTCAAGAGGGCCACTCAATTTGCCGATAGAAGGTCTATTGCTCAGTCTGCAACTAAAACTGCTTTTTCAGGTATTGAGGCGTTCAAGGGGGACTTCAAGAAAGGAGAACCCAGTACCCTAAGAAAGGCTAATAGCTTCATGAGAAACTTCGCTCGATATGAGCATGAGACAGCGATTCAGGGTATTCAGGCGTTGTTAAAAGAAGGCGAGATGAGCAAGGCTGAAGCTACAGGAGCAATAATAGGTAGTGGGGTAAGATATTTTGCTTACACGGCTATTATGGGTGAACTAGCTAGCCAGTTGCCAGGGTTCTTGGGTGGAGATGATGAAGAAGAAAGCATCAAGAAGGGAAGGCTTAGCGGTAATGGTGAGTTCTATATTTTTGATGAGTACGGAGACGTACCTGAAGACATTAGGGAGCTAGCCGATGTTCGACCTGGAACAGCAGGTTACTATGTTGATAGAGACAAAGCAGAGGCTTGGGAAGAAAACCAAGATGATGCATTCATTGAGTACGGAATGAAAGGATTGGGACAGTACTTATTCCAGTTTATAACTGGAGGCGGCGGTGGATTGTCTTCTCAAGCCATGAATATGGGTATAAATATGCTTCTAGGAGAGGAGTATATATCAAGAAAGCTCGGTGTATTAGATGAAAATGAAGTGTATCGTGGATACAAAGACTCGGTGCTATACTCTAAGCTCTCAAAACTAACAGACGATATGTCTGAAGGCAAGGAAATCAACGTGGCTCAAGAAGTTATCGACCTCTTACTTCCAATTGGAGACCCTCTATTGTCTAGAGGTGAGGATGTTATGATGCTGAGGGCTAAAAGACAGCGAATAGAAAATAAACTTTCAGACCCTGAGCAAACGAAAAATATGTCTGAAAAGGAGATATCTGAGCTTCAATCAGAGGTGGTTCAACTAGAAAAAGACATTAAAACTCAAGCAGGATTAACCGTTGCCAACCTGCTTGTCTCTGGGCCTGTAATGAACACCATTGTACAAAGTGAATTAGATGAAATAAGAGACAGGTTCTTTGAATCAGAAATAAGACCGCCAAAACAAGAAGAGGTTGTTGAAGATTTTGAAGCGCCTCAGCCATCTCTATCTAAGAAGGTAATAAATGATAGTTACTTTGTAAGTGGCCCTGACGCTATAAACGATATAATGATTTACGACTCAGGAAGAAACTCAAAATATAATCTTATGGAAGAGATTATAATGTTTGAGATGTATCCTGATGAGTGGAACAAAGAGTTCAATAAGGAGGACAAGAGCGTTAGTCCGAGCGATGTTTACGGAAGGTATACAAATAATACGCCGCTAACAAGACAGGCTATAATAGATTACATTTCGGAGAACGCTACTAGGGAATCGGAAAGGAATTACTTTGAGTCTAAGCTTAAGTAACTAGTCCATCATCACATTGATGGCGGTGTGGCCTCCTATGACCACGCCACAGGCGATAGCTGGCTTCTTATAGTTGCGAGCATAAGCCTGAGAATAACTTTCCCTATCTATGCCACAACCCACCTGCATAGCGAAAATATTTTTATCCTGACCGCACAGGTGCTCGACATAGCATTGAGTGTGAATATGTCCCTGCACGCAACTAATCATATCATTCTTTACTCTAGTGCGAGCAGTCCCTCCTTCACCATGTACGTATTGTACGCCATCAATAACAAAGCGTGGCTGCCAATCCCAGTTAGTGCCAAGCACCTCGTTGTAGGATTTAATCCAAGCCTTTGGTATGTTAGATGAGAACGCTTTGCGAGCTATGAGCCTGTCATGATTGCCAATACAAACCGTGGCGGTCTTAAATGCCTTACTCCACTCCTGAACCTTCTCTATCGCAAAGTCAAGCTCCATCCCTCCTGAGAGTCCATTGGGGTCTGTCTCATGATATGAG
>Ga0098046_1000779_pt1 | contig 11244 bp, 8 predicted proteins | sample 11BtaG_FD_77067 | JGI IMG/M metagenome (GOLD analysis project Ga0098046, IMG submission 77067) | Marine viral communities from the Subarctic Pacific Ocean - 11B_ETSP_OMZ_AT15265_CsCl metaG | ecosystem: Environmental > Aquatic > Marine > Oceanic | place: Pacific Ocean | collected 2015-01-16
TTATCGTTATTGTTGCATTATTAGCAGCTGCATGTGATGTGAATCCACTATCATTATTAAACTGAGATAGTTTAATTTCATTTATCATTTTTCTTCGTTCAGCACCACTATCTAAAAGAATTAATTCATCTTGTGAACCAACAACATCTGCTGTCATATCAGTTAATTCTGATAAATCCAAAGAAAGATTTATTGTTCCCCCCGTACCCGAAAGAGAACCAGCACCATCTAAACCAGTAGCAGTATTAATGGTTATACCTGTCATTGTACCTGCATTAGATGTTAACCCACTAATTCTAGAAGTAATTCTATCATCAACTCCAGCTGAAGTCATAATATGTGCATCGTTATCAGTAAATTCTCCTGAATCATCTACACCTGTAATAGTGTTTCCATCTAAAACGAATCCACTTAAAGTAGCATTTCCATTTACATTAATTCCCGTATTATCGATAGTTAATCTTCGAGTTGTACCATATACAATTTGTAGGTTACCTGCGGTGTTTGTTGTTAAATCATTTGGTGATTCATATAATTTCATATTACCACCACTCCAACTTAACCCCTCATTTGGACCTGGATCTGCAAATACAATATTATTTAAACCTGAAATTTGATTATTACTCATCGCAATATCACCAGTCATTGTACCACCACTCTTTGGTAGTTTACCAGCAATAGAGTTTGTAAGTGTACCATGTAAATCAGCATCATTATTTAAAGCTTCTGCGATTTCATCTAATGTATCTAATGCGCCTGGAGCTCCACCAATTAAATTATCTATCGCAGTTCCTACAAAAGCAGTTGTAGCTATTCTTGTACTATCATTTCCTGCCGTTTGTGTTGGTGCGGTTGGGTTATTTGTTAAAGCAGCTCCACTAAACATGGTTGTTTTACTTTCATTTGTTACGTTTCCTAAACCAACATCACCCTTTGTTGTTGCTTTTGCTCTTAGTGAAGCAAATGTTCCATCTGCATCAAACGTATCACCCGTCATCGGTGCGGTATTTGTAATTGTTAAATCATATGGGTCTCCATCACTACCATTTGAAGTATCAGTCCAATTTATATCTATACCAGTACCTTCAACAAATTTTACTTCTTTATTTTCAGTAATTCTTACTTCAGTACCATCACCATCTTCTATGATAAACCCATCACCCATATCTATGGTATCACTATTGGTAACTGTTTCTGTTGCCGTTCCAATTCCAGTAACGTGTCCGTAAGTATCTAATGTGATATCTTGTATATAAGTTCTACCACTTCCATTTACTGAACTTTGTGATGAGGTATCTCCGTGATGTATTGTAATAGTTTCGTCTGAACTTTGGTTTGTAGTAAAGTTACCACCAGTGGTTAATGCGTTTCCTGCATTTATCGTTATTGTTGCGTTGTTTGCTGCTGATGGAATTGATAATGATTTTGATGTTAGCCCAGTAACATGCCCATATGTATCTAAGGTTACGTCTTGTATTACTGTGTTACCACTATTATTTACACTACTTTGAGTTGAAGTATCAGCATGATGTATTGTAATAGTTTCGTTTGAACCTTGGTTTGTAGTAAAAGCTCCACCAGTTGTTAATGCGTTTCCAGCTGATATTGTTATTGTTGCGTTATTAGCAGCTGATGGGATATCGGAAGTGTAAGCTATAGTTTTTGGAGTTCCCCAAGTAGTTGCAGATGATGCTGCATTATAATGTTTAATTATGAAAGAGCTTTTATCAAAAATAAGACAATTAGCATTACCACCTGATGAATCTGAATAAGTATCCAATACTAATGCGTCTTGATAATCGGTATTTGCCGTTCCTGTCATACCACCTAACGAAGTAAAGAATGGTTTGATACCTTTAACACTACTTCCAACTCCAGATGTATTAGGTTTCATATCCCTATCATCTACGGCTGGTAAGTAAACAGAGTTAAGTGTTGCTGTTCCAGAACTTGCACCACCACTTAGACCTGTTCCTGCAGTAACACCTGTAATATCACCTGTGTTTGCTGTAGGTGTAAATCCTAAAGCTGAAGTTACATTAGCGCTGGTGATTTCCCCTCTGATAGTAGCTGATGATTTATTATCTACACTACCTAAACCAACATTTGCTTTAGTTGTACCACTTCTAATTGTTGAAGTTGAATCTTGATTTGATGTTGCACCTAATGCTGCGCCAGCAGTTACTGTTGCTACAGCAACACTATTTATTGTACCTGTTAAGTTTCCACCTAATATTGTAGCTCTACTTTCGTTTGCTACATTTCCTAAACCAATTTGTGTTTTAGTTGGAGTTGCCCAAGTGAATGAACCATCACCATCTGAACGAAGGAATTGTGAGGTTGTTCCGTTTCCTGATACGTTAAGTTGAGTTGCATTAATTCCGTTGGATTTCAAACTAAATCGTAAATCGTATGGGTCTGCATCTGAACCTGGAGTAGTATCTGTCCAATCTATATTAATACCCTGTCCTTCAGTAAACTTCCACTCTTTACCATGTGAAATAGTTACCTCTGTACCATCACCATCTTCTACTTGAAAAGTAGTAAGTTGATTTGTGTTTGTATCTGTATTGACAACTGTTTCTGTTGCTGTTCCAATTGCAGTAACGTGTCCGTAAGTATCTAAAGTAATATCTTGAATGTAAGTTCTACCACTTCCGTTTACTGAAGATTGAGTTGATGTATCAGCATGATGTATTGTTATAGTTTCATTAGAACCTTGATTTGTAGTAAAGTTACCACCAGTTGTTAATGCGTTTCCTGCATTTATCGTTATTGTTGCATTGTTTGCTGAAACTGAATTGTTTGCATCGGTAGCTCCAGTATATCCTAAATTTGCTAAAGTTAAAGTTCTAGTTGTATGAGAAGTAATAACACCATCTGTCATGTATATATCATCTATAACCGTTGCACCTGATGTAGTTATATCTGAATCAGTACCTATTACAGTGTTACCTGATGTTGTTACATATCCACTATTATTAGTAAACATTGAAATGTTACCTGTAACATTACTTAATACTCTAGCTTGACTTAGTACGGAAGTACCATTTATCTTTAATCCATATTTTGCATCTACTCCACCATCATCGATGATTTGCATATGGATTTTATTACCATCCTCTGGTTCATAGAAATCCAATCCTTCAGGTGTTGCTCTAATAGCAAAATCCACACCTGCATCTGAAGTTCCGTTAAATTTTATTTCGGGCTGTGTAACACCTGATAGGGTTAAGTCTGATAATACAGCCGCTGAACCAGATGTTATTACTTTTTTCCAATTTGGCATAATTTGTTTTCCTTTTAGTTATGGTTGGATACTCACAAAATATGAGCCCACTTCCCCCATTGGGGCCAATATCCAAAGATATGTACCAATAAATATGTAATTATTTTTTATTAAATAAAAAAAAACCCCCACATTTCTGTAGGGGTCTTTAAACTTACGATTTGTTGTTTGTCAGTTTTTGTAGTTTTACTGCTGTTTCGTAAACAATTTGAACATCTTTACCTTCAAAGGTAGATTTGGCAATTGTTTGTAAGAGGAAATCAATCTCCTTCTGAGTTAGCTCTTCAGGTTGTTTACTTTTACTACCATTTCTAATACTCTTTATATCCGCCATAATTTTTTCAATAACTTTTTTTATAAAATGCATTTTATTCTACATAAATGTAAACTTCACCTGATTGAACTCTAATGTTACCATTTTTTCTATAAGCGGCTAAGTCCGAAGTAACTACAGCGGCTGCAAATGCATCAGATGTAATTGCAGTTTGTCCTTCAGTTGCTCCAGCTGCATCAAATGCCCATCTTCCTGCTGAGTTATCCCAACCAAATGATGTACCAGCACCTTCAACAACTAAACCACCATCGGCAGCAGAACCACCATCGTTTAAGTTAATGAATTGGTCTGTTACATTTAAGTTTGCCGTATCAACAGTAGTAGTTGTTCCATTTACAGTCAAATCACCAGTTACAGTTAATCCGTTATTTACGGTAACTGTCCCAGCACCTGTTGTACCTAAAGAATAAGTTGCTACATCATTTAAAAGTCCAGTAATTTCAGTAGCCGTTTGGTCTGCAGTCGCATTAGATTCAATACCATTTAATTTACTATGGTCAGCGTTTGTAAAGTTTTGGTCTGTTTGAGATGCTACTACGAAATCTATATCACCAGTAGCATCTTGATAAGTTACTGTAATACCTGTCTTAGTACCACCTGTTGCAATAAGTGCTCCAGCGAAATCTTCAATCTCTTCTTGTGTTCTTTGTCCTGAAGAGTAAGATGGAGTACCAAATGTACCATCATGCTTTAAGAATTGTCCTGCTGAACCAGCTGCTGGTACAAATTTACCATTACCTGTTCCAATAGAAGTTTTAATTGCCGCATCTGTTCTATTAACTTCTGCACCCGCATCGATACCATCTAACTTAGTTTTATCACCATTGGCGAAAGCACCTTCTGATGGTTTAGGTTGTAGTGTTGATATTGTTACACCCTTAACACCAGCTAAATCGGTCATTTCTGAATCCATTAATGCTCCAGCAGCCGCTACATTGGTTGCATCTGTTACATCTGCACCACTTTCTACTGAATTTAATTTAGTTTCTTGTGCATCGGTCATTAACCTTTTGTTAGTTGCATCTGTAAAGTTAGCCGTTCCAAATGTTGGAGATGCCCCACTAATTACTGATTGGTCTAATGCTTTAACATTAGCAATAGATGTTAATTCTGAATCCATTAATGCACCAGCAGCAGTTACGTTTGCCGTATCTGTTACATTAGCACTTGCTTCAATACCGTCTAATTTGTTTTTTAGGACTGTAGTGAAGTTATTATCTGATGTTCCACTAATTCCTGTAATGTTTGAACCATCTCCATAGAATGCGGTTGCTGCTACTCTACCATCTACATCAATACCTGTTGATGCAGATACTGCGGCGAGTGATGCTACCGACCCGGAGACAATTACTTTTTTCCATTCTGCCATTTTATTTCCTCTTTTATTTGTTAAAATGTTTGTCTATATAAGTATATAGAATTATTAATACTCTTTCTATAAATATATAAAAAAATTACTTCCACTAACAGCCAATGAACCGCTAGCACCAGTTGGTAATATATTTGATGGCTTTATCACCAACGTACCCTCTGAATTTATGTTAAACTTATCTACTCCATTTACTCTAACAGTAAATAAATCACCTGAAGGTGATGGGTTTGTAATTAGAGATAATGATGATGTTAATGCTCCAGTTAAATTTACTGAACCTGTGATTTGGGTATTAGTAGTTACTATATGTTCTATAGATGCAGTACCACTAGCATCTTTTTTAAAAAACAACTTACCATCAAATGTATTTACTGCCAACTCCCCTAATGATAAATCATTAACAGATGGTACACTTGATTGAGTACTACTTCTTTTTAATTGTATTTTTTGAGCCAAACCCTATTCCTCTATTTAATAATAAATATCTGTATTTTAAAAACTACCACCATCAATATCAGAAGTATCAACTTGTCCAAATCCTAAGTTTGTAATCTGTGTACTACTACTGATAGTTCCGTTTGGAATTGTTTGGTGTTTTAAGTCTGATATCTGTGATTCTGTTATTGTTATCTGAGCTGATGAGCTAATAACACTTTCCACATCTAATCTATCTTTTACATTAGATACAAAGTTATCTCTAAATGCACTATTAGCTAATATAGAGTTTCCTTGAAATGTAGATATGGTGACTGGTTTATTAGTAAGAGTTGGATAACTTATATTTGTTAAGTTACTACCATTACCTTCAAAACTTCCACTAAATGAACCTGTATAATCTGGCACTTGAATTCTCCCACTGTTTTTTAGTTAACTATAGATAAATATACAATTAATTAGTAATCGGTTAGTAATGTTAAAATTTCATCTAAAGACTCATGTCTATGATTATCTTTTAATACAATATCATAAACATATTGTGAACCTTTTAACTTAGGAACTTCATGTACTGCCGAATCATTATTGAATTTCAAATCAATCTGCTGCTTATCACCACATAGTATCATAATAGAACCTTTTCCTACTCTACCTAATACCATTAATAGCTGTTGTTTAGTCAAATTCTGAAACTCATCTACTATAACTATTGAATTATCAAAAGTTCTTCCTCTGAAATGGGATAAAGAAACCAATTCGATAGATTCATCAGATTCCATCTTTTGTAATATGTTTGGTTTGTTGTAAACCTTTCTCATATTAGAACGAATTGGTACTAACCAAGGTTCCATCTTTTCTTCTAATGAACCTGGTAAGAACCCATTATCTTCATTTGATACAGTTGGTCTTGTTATTACAATTTTATTAACCTTTCTTTTGAAAAACATATCTAATGCTATTTGTACTGCTAATAGAGTTTTACCACTACCCGCTTTACCTACTACAAAATTAAATGGATGTCTTAAAATTTCAGATTTTGCTAACTTCTGTTCCTCTGATAACGATATGGAAAATCGTACATTACCCTTTGGTGGATTCTTTTTTATGTTCTCTGCCATATAATACCCTTTCATAATTTCTTTAATATAAATATCACATAGGCATAAAAAAAGGGGAGATTTCTCTCCCCTTAATTTAATGTTTAAAACTTAGTAATTAATTACTGAATTTTGTGTAATCCATCTACATATACTTTTCCGTAGAACTCACCTCTTAACATTTTCTTAGCGTAACGTGTCATTACACCTTTTCTTGGAGTGAAGTTTTTCGGGTCATATACTAGTGGAGTCATAATCAATGGAATGTATGGAGAATAAACTGCTCCAGTTTCAAGGAATTGTGTTCCTCTATATCCCATTAGGATTACGTTCTCTTTCATATAAGGATTCTTATATACTTGGAATCTGCTGTTCAATGAACCAATCTTAGTTACACCAAATGCGAACTGAGCATCACCATTATCTGCTGTACTAGCATATCCTGGGATAGATTCAATGATTGTTGCAACATCAGGAGATACTACCATAAAGTTAGCTCCACCTCTTAATGTTTTTTGGTGAATCTTATTAGATACACCTGCAACTACAGTTCCTAAAGTCTGGAACCAAGCACCTTGGTTGAATGCAGAAGCACTAGCACCTACTGATGAATAATCAGCGAATGCAGAACCATTCCACTCTCTACCTACTTGTGCAGACCAGTAACCTGTTGATTTAGCACCAGAGATTAACATATCTAAAATCTCAAAATCAATTTCTTGAGAGATATACTCAGATAACATTGAAGTTAATTCAGCTTCAGCATCAATTGAGTGATATGCATTTAAATCTTGTGCGAATTCAGGAGTCCATTGTGCTTTCAACTTACGTGTCTTAGCAACAATTGGTAAACTCTTCATTTCAACATTCAATTCAGGAATATCGATATCAGCTTCTGGGTTAGAAGTTAATTGAGTTCCTGTTGCTTCGAAGTCACCTCTTGAAATATCAGTTGGTTGTTTGTGATATTTTACCACAACTTCATCAGCATCACCACTTGCGTTGAATCCTGAAGTTTTTACTACGAATACGATATCATCACCACTCTCTACAGTAAATTGTGGGTAGTTATCTGTAATCTCAGAACCTTCAATTCTAAATCCTCTGATTCCTTTGTCATCATATCCAGCGATAGAAGCTTTTGGTACAGCAACTTTACATATAGTACCTGCTAAAATAGCAGCACCATTAGATGCAGTAAATTGAGTATCATAGTTCACGTCTGCTAAAGATACAGATGATGTTAAGAATACATTAGATGCAGCTGCATCTCCTAATGTTTGAGTAGCAGATGTGTTATCGTTGATAGAGTATCCGAATCTACCAGCACCATATAAACCACCTGATGGGTCATTTGATGTATCAGTAATACCAAATACAGAATCAGCTTGTGAATCTTTACCACTACCTGTTGCAAATCCAGCTTGACCTGTACCATATTTGAAATCTAGATAAAATACTAGACCTGATGGTAAGTTCATTGGTTGTACAGATACGAAATCCTTTGCTACGATTTCACTAAAAATTCTTCTTACCAATGGTAGAGCTACACCAGCCCACTCTTCTGAATTTGCAGAAGTACCAGTAGAAGAAGCCTCTTTTACTAATTGTCTTGCTTGGTTTTCTAAAAGTGTTGCAACACCAGCTTTTTCAACTTCGTTGTCAATACCTTCTAAAAGACCGGTTTTTTCCCACTTACCAGCTAAAGCTCTTGTAGCTTCAGATAGTCTTGCGGTGTGAGAAGAACCTTCATTTAAAATGTTTTTTAAATCCATTTTTTTTCTCCGTTATTAATCTTATTAATTATTTTAAACCTGCTAGTTTTTTCCATCTAGCGGCCATATCGTTACCCTCAGAAATTATTTTCTTCGGTGCAGAACTCTTTGTTGCTTTTGAGGCATATCCTTCTTTTACAACAGTTCTTTTCTTTTTAGCAACGTTTAAGTTTTCTGCTAAAGTTGAGAATACTAATTTCACTTCTCTTACTGATGAAGTTCTATCGAAGTTTTCTAAAACTTTTACCTTTTGGTTTTCGTTTAAGTCAAAAGTTCTGAATAATTTGTTAGTGTAAAGTAACTTAGCGTTAAGTAAATTAACTTCATTGATAGTTTTTTGTAAACTTTCAATTGTTAAGTAAGCTTCTTCTAACTCATCATTTTCTTCTACTTCTTCTTCTTCGTTTGCTTCTTCTTCAGATTCTTCCATGTCATCAGATTCTTCCATCTCTTTCAAAGTTTTAATAACTTCGTCTAAGTCGATTTCTTCTTCTTCATCCATGTCATCTTCTTCAGCAACAGCTTCTTCTTCAGATTCATAAGTTTCATCAGTAGCTTCTTCTTCAGATTCTTCCATGTCCTCTTCTTCAGCCATTTCAGCTTCTAATTCAGCGATTACAGATTCTAAATCTAAATCATCTTCTTCTTCTTCATCTTCCATATCTTCTTCAGATACTTCTTCTTCAGATTCATAAGTTTCATCAGTAGCTTCTTCTTCAGATTCTTCCATGTCCTCTTCTTCAGATTTCATTTCTTCTTCTTCTTTAACTTCTTCTTCTTCGTTGTGCTCTTCACCTTCTTCTTCAGTCAATTCATCATCGTTTTCGATATCAGATGAATCAGATGCACCATCATTTGGTTCTGCGTTATCGCCTGAACCTAAATCTGTTGAATCTAAATCTTCATCCATCTCTTCCTCATCAGCTTCTTCAGCTAATTTTGCAGAAATCATTGATTGTAGTTTTGGGGTGAACGCTTCTTCTAAGGCTAATTTAGCGTTTGCTAGTGCAGTTTCTTTAACGGCTTTAGCATCAGCGATAGCTTCAGATAACAAATCTTTTCTATTTGCCATAATTGTTCTCCTAAATTGTTTTTGGAAATAAGATTATTGAGAATCTTAATAGATATTATTTATAAAAATAAATTTAATCGACTATTGGAAGCCGATATTTTTTCTACAATAAATAGTGTAGTATTATTGAAAACACTAAAAAAGTGTTTACTATTTAATTTTCGAATTGATTTCTTCGCCATTGGGCTCGAATCGCATCTGCTTTTTGTTTACGTTTGATAGCTGATGGTTTGATATATTCTTTTCGGGCTTTAACCTCATCCATCTTACCACTATCTTTAATTTTTCTTTTGAAAGCTTTGAGTGCTAATTCTATGTTACCATTTACAACCTTAACTGCCATTGAGTTTCCTGGTACTTCCATATCCTCTCTTCTAACTTTTTTGTAAGGTCTTTTAAACTTCTTTTCGTTATCGTTCATATTGTTTTGATAAATGTTTATAAAAAAATACACCTACCACATTGTTAATGATAGGTGTATATAAATATCAAAATAAATTTAATTAAGATAAGTATAATCATCATATTTATCAGAAAGTATCTTTTGCCGTACACGTTCAGATGACAAATTGAAATACTCTGCTGCTTTTTTTATTGTTGTAAACTCAACACCCTCACATTTGATTGTATTTAGTTCAAGTCGAATTGGGTTATTCCAAGTTTTTTCCATATCAGTATAAGATACATCATAATCGTTTGGAGATACACGCTTCCAATGACTCCAATTTTTAGAGTTTGAGTCTGTCCAAGTTCTAGCATTAGTTTCACTTACATTATCAAGTAATTTGGCTATTTGAGATATAGATTGAAATAACACACCATCGATTTCAAATTTTATATCAGGTTGCTTATCAACACCAATTACATTCCAATTTTTATATTTGTATTTAGTTGATTTACATCTACGTTGTATTTCAGATGCAACTAATCTATTTGGGTCAATATCTATTGCAGCTTCTCTAAATGATTTATACTTCTTACCATCTATCTCACAAACATATGTCCCATCCCATTGAATATCTTCAGTTGCAAGGTCTGGGTTTCCTTTTACAAACATCAAAACATTCTGATGAGTTGATGCTACTTTCCTATTACGATTAAAATATACATTAGACATTCTCCCCGATTGCTGAGATGAGTTTATCAATACAACATCATTATAGTAATGAAACCCACATTCTTCGGCAATCTGAATAGTAGATGGAACAAATCCCTTATACTTACCAATCTTATAATCACCAGTGGTCATTCTATCTCGTATCTCAGTCACCACTACAATAAAGAACCTATTGTCTTTTAGTTTATCGTATGACTTTTGTATGATTGACTTGTATTTGATAAGAAACCCATCCCAATCCATATTCGATAGGTCGTTTGTATTATCTGAATATATTTCTAAGTCGTGATATGGTGGGCAGGTAAATACCAAATCGTACTGAGTATCTAAGTTGTCTAATATTTCATCACTATCTCCACATATCCAAGTAGGTTTATTAGATTGTAGTTCATTAGCATTGACTTGTTCTTGTGATAACTCAATACCAGTGTAGTCAAACCCTAACTCTTCAGCAACAATACCTCTAACTGAACCACCTGCGAATGGGTCAAGAACTGAACCACTTGGTGGTATGAATGAGGTGTATATATCTTCACACAATTTAGCATCAAATATAGATACAGTGACATCATCCCAAAATTTAGAATATGATATAGTATCTTCTCTACCAAGTTCGGATTGTATGCCATACTTTTGTATCCACCAACTCTTGCGGGATTGCCATTCCTTCTTTCTTGTATCTAATATTGATAAAAATCCACTCATAATGTCTAATATACAAAAAAGGTTTGGAATTACCAAACCTTTCTTAAA
>Ga0098046_1000780_pt1 | contig 11243 bp, 21 predicted proteins | sample 11BtaG_FD_77067 | JGI IMG/M metagenome (GOLD analysis project Ga0098046, IMG submission 77067) | Marine viral communities from the Subarctic Pacific Ocean - 11B_ETSP_OMZ_AT15265_CsCl metaG | ecosystem: Environmental > Aquatic > Marine > Oceanic | place: Pacific Ocean | collected 2015-01-16
AAACATTATGTATCTCCCTAAAATTACCATCATATGTATCGTTGCAAAAATTTTCTAGTTCAGTAAATTTTTTATAACCTACTATAGTCTCAGAAAGAGGTATACATTTTTCCTCTGGTTCAAATAGTTTTATGTTTCCATTCTTGTCTGTGACTTCTTTGCCGTCATCATCTACTTTGTAAAATTTTATGTCATATATTAAGTAAGACATTAGTTATCTCCTTTTTTATTAGTAATAAAATCATCAATTACTTCTTTAAATGCTACTCCACTAAACACACCAACTAAAAATATTATAACGGAATAAAACATAAATGCAAGACTACTCATCTTTAATTTCTTTCTATAAATAAAAACCCACCACCATTACCTTCTTGATCCATGCTCACAAAAACTTGATAGGTGTTTCCTTTTTTATCCTCAGTAATAAAACTAGGAAATGGATTTAATCCGTGTTCCGTATCATTAAAATCAAACTCTTTTATTGTATGACCAATTAATTGACTAAAATGTTCAATCGCATACTTTTTATCTTCAATCCTAAAATTACTCATCTTTAATCCCTTTCAAGAGATGGGCGATCACATCAACAGTAAATCCATTCCCAATCATTTTTTTCCTTTGAGTATTACTGCACCAATAGGTATAGTTATCAGGTAATGTTTGTAATCGTTCCATTTCAAGACAAGATAACGCTCTCCAACGTAAGTTATCTATATCAATAGCCACATTATCTTTCTGTACTGTAGTAAGTGCATTTGTTTTACCATTTGCTCTAATTTCAAGACGTTGTTCAGTTGAGCCTGTATCGGTGTACCTTCCTCTCCACGCTCCGCATAAAATCTTAGGTTCTCTATTGCCACCTGTCATAGCATTGAGAGTTGGTGATTTGCCCTTTACATCATAGACACGTTTTAAAATATCATGTCCATTTATATCTGCCTTTCCAACTTGATAGCACCCACCTTCGTTGTGTACTTTGTTGGGATAATGCTCTTTTAATTTACGATATTTAAAATTAGGATTATCCATTTCAACTATATCTTCTAACACAATACCTTTGTCATCTGGTTGTGTAACATTGGGGATGTTTGTCCAATACAATCGGTATCTATTTTGAGCAGAAACTAAGCCACTATTAATAGCTATTGGTTTTACCCCAAGATACTCAGATATAATATCTTGACATTCTTGTTTCATTCTTACGTTTTCAAATAAAAAATATTTTGGTTTAAATTCTTTTAGTATTCGCACATACTGAAAAAACAATTTGCTACGAGGGTCATCGAAGTTCAATCTACCTTTTGAAGCAAAACTAAATCCCTGACATGGTGATCCACCGATAAGCAAATCAAAATTAGGACTATCATTTGTTTTTCCTACATAAGTAACATCACCCACATGAATAATATCTGGATAATTTTTTTGTGAAACCTTTATTGGATATGGATCAATTTCACTAGCGTAATATTGTTTAACTGGTATTCCTGCTCTCTCTAAAGCTACTCTTCCCATAGAACAACCATCATATAAACTCAATACATCAAGCTCAGTCATTTGTATCTCCTTCTTCTACGCCAAATGTCTTGTCCTCTTTTTTATCTGGAACAAGACTATGGGCTAGTATTCCACACACGACAGTCATTGGCAAGACAAAAACCATTTTGTCAGTCAATAATGCCATTGTGTAACAAGGGATAAGAATAATCCCCACTTTTAAGAGGATTTTATTTAGATCCATCACTCACATCATTCAACAATTTATATGCTTCTTTGATGTGATGAAGTGCCTTTTCTGTGGTAAAGGCTTTTGATGTATCACAACTATCTTCTCTTAACATCTTGGTAAAAGCATTTCTAACGTGCTGATCTACCATAGATGATACAGGAATATGTTCGTTGCGACTTTCAGAAAAATAAGTTACTTCTTTATTATGTGTCATGCGGTTTTTCCTTCTTAGTAGTAAAGATTTCTTTTAATTGTTTTTCAGTATACCCTAGTTTCATCATGTTGTCAACAAAATCTTTTTTGGTGATGCTTCCGGCTAACATTCTCAATAGATTTTTATTGAATTGTTTCCAAAAAAACTCTTTTGACAATACTACTTTTTCTTTGTTCTCGTTGCTAGGTTTCTGTTTATCCATTTTATTAACTCCGGATTATCTCTAAAAATTTGTGTCCAATAACTAGCCATAACAGCTACTACTCTTTCTTCTTCTTCTTTCTCTGTTTTTAAGTTGCCTATAGCCCAGATCGCATGATTTAACTCATGTATTACAGTATCAACTAAAACTGCACCTCTAAGGTTTTCATCTACTCTTATACGCATACTTAAATAATTGAAGTCTCCAAAGGCTTCTCCATCAAAGGGCAAGGAGAATACATCAATATCTACGGCACCTACTTTTACTACCATGAAGGGGTTCACAACACACCCACTTCTTGTGCTAATTTTTTTTCTTTGTTAGCCCTGTAATATTCTTTTCTTTTTTGATTTAATTGTTCTCTATTAGCTTCACGATATTTTTTACGGCTTTCTTTTACTTTTTCTGGATTAGCTCTAGCCCATGCTAGTTTTGTTTTGTTATACTTATGTTTGTTATGTTCATAAGACTTTTTATTACTTGCCAATATTTTTTCTTTGTTAGCTTCATAGTATTGTTTATCGTAATGCCTTTCCCATCTATGTTTCATGGCTTCATAATATTGTTTATCGTACACCATCAATATTCCCTTGTAATTCTGAAATGGCTAAATTATAACAGTCTGCCCTTACAAGAAATCCATTATCACCATCTCTTGTTCCGGCTTTTAAAAACTTTGCATTGATAAAATATTTTTCTTTCGGCATAACACCAAGAAACCAACCACCTTGCTTAGTATCTAGCACTCTTACAAAAGCATAATAATCACACTTTTGTTTGGTGTTGTACTTTGCGACACTACACTCATAGTAATCTTTTGGTTCAACTGTTGTTTTCTTAGTCTTTACTTCAACTGTAGTGCCATCATCAAGAACAAGATCATAGTCTACATTGTATTTCTTACCCTTGTTTACAATTTCACCACCTAAAACTAATTGTGTTATTTGTTCTCCTAAAAAACCATAGGAATTACCCTGACCACGAGTAATACTATTACGAATACGACCCATGCGATTTGCATTTCTGGTCGCTATTCGCTTCATGCTTGATGTTATTGGTACATAAATCACTACTATACCTTTTGTTAAATTAATGGTAGTCTATCATCTAAACCAACTACTATATCAGCTTTAGATGACAGTTTATTATTCTTATAATTGTACCAAGCTCTTGTTAGAATAACTGCGTATTCATGGCTAGTTATTTTATAAAAACGATCATTCTTCATTTGATTAATATGTTTCATTAACATTTTTTGTGGTGATCTTGCCTTACCATATCCATCACGAAGTTCTTCATAAAACTTTATAAGTTTTTTTTCTTCGTTGTTTTCAAAAGCCCAATAGTATAATGCACCAAGCATACTTTGAGGATAGTTTGTTGTTCTATACACATCTTTAGAAAACTTTATAGCTCGTTGCCAAGCACTTTCATCAGCATTATTAATAAAAAATTTACGAATTTCTTCATTAGTTACTTTATGAACTCCAGTATTTGTTTTACCTTCTTTCCAAGCCATATAAAGTTTTAGTGAAGCTGTAATCTGTATATGATTTTTAACACCCATAATTGCTAGTATATCACTAGGAGATCTGTTAGCACCTATATCCATTACAGTAAAGGCTTTAGGATCAATTCCAAAAACAACATGAGAAGTGAAATTTACATTTGCTCTAAGACAAGAAGCAAGTCTGTTTTGTCCATCTTTAAGCAAACCATCAGATCCAAAAACTAATGTTGCTCCTGTAAGAAGCCACTTAGTATCTGTCATATAATTAGCATACTCTATAATCTTTCCATGCTTTAGTGGTCTATTGTTCTTATTATAGTTAGTCAAAATATATTCGGCTAACTCTGGTGTAAAAGTAATAACAATGCTGTGAGTTGGTGCATTTTTAATATGATAGTTTAAAATTTCAATTTGTTTTCTCAAAGATTGAGATGAGGTTATAGGCTTTGCTTTTAAATTTGTAACAGTCATTTCTTTCTCTCCTTGTTATTAAACATAATAAGTTAAATACATCACAAACCCTGTAAAATATATTGCTAAAATAGCAGAGTTTACTACAATTAATGCTCTATCGTACCACAAAATACCAACAAATAACCACATCCCTGCACCAAGACACATAACAACATGGCTATATGGTTGCAATTCAAATGAATTTAGACAAGCACCAACAATTATTACTGCTGTTGCTACCCATTTGACGTACCAACTAAGATCGTGTGTCGGTGTAACTTTTTTTATTTCTTTCATACGAATAATCCAATTGTTTGAATAATGATTAAAATAAGAAGCTCGACAGCTAGGATCGTATGATACCAAACCCACCGAGCTTCATAAAGTTTTCTTACAGCTTTTCTATGAAAAACTCGCAAGTGCCACCCTCTATCTTGCTCCTTATTTGATAATCTCATTTTTATTATCACCCTTCTATTACGACAAACTAAACCTACATAACATAGATAAAAAACTATTGCAACCATAAATTTAATTTTTTTTATGTATTGACCTTTGTAAAAATACATGATACAATCATAAAACCCCTTGAGGGGGTAAACTATATAACATCAATATTAGGATTTAATTAATGGTAAAACAAACTAAAAAACCGAGATGGTCTACTCCTTCAGCTAGAAAGGAAAGACAGAAATATACATCAGATAATTACAGAAGTAAATATAATAAAATTAAATGGTCTACTGACAAAAAAAAGAAAGACACATCCAATGACATTAACAATTAATGAAAATATTGAATATTTACTTGATGATGCTGTAGAATTAGGTCGAGTTCGTTCAGATTGTCCTGAGTGTGGAAGTGGAAATACTTTCTCAGCTATGTACTTACCTACATCAATGGTTGTTGTATACAATTGCTTTGATGCCAGTTGTGAAGTAAAAGGACATAAAAAAGTTGGATTACAAAAAACCAATTTAAGAAATGGATTGTTTTCTAAAGCTACAGATATTCCAATTATGATACAGGAAGAAATATCTTTACCCAATTTAATTTCTATAAAAGATAGTAATGATGCCTGTATTGCGTATTTAAAAAAAGTACAATGCTATGACCTTTTTATTCAAGATCACATCAATGTAAAATATGATCCACAACAAGACCGCATAGTATTTTTAGTAGAAGATTTAGAAAGTAGTAGAGTAATCAATGCTGTAGGTAGATCTCTTAAACCAAGTTCTCAACCAAAATGGTTTAAATATGCAAAGACATCAGCAGATTATAAGATAGGATGTGGCAGTATAGCTGTCCTAGTTGAAGATATTCCGTCTGCTTGTGTTGTTTCAAAGTTGAAAAATGTTGTAGGAATAGCCATGTGTGGTACTATATTATCTGAAATATTATTACACTATCTTACAAGAAAAAATTATGAAAAAGTATTGGTGTGTTTAGATAAAGATGCAGTATTGAAAAGTATGATGATTTGTGATACGATAAAACATAAGGTAAAATATTCTTCTGTTTTATTTCCAGAAGTAGATTTAAAAAACATGAACCCAGAACAACTAGAAGAATTGGTATTTAAAAATGGCTAAAAAGAAATCAATGTATGGTGAAAACAATTATAATCCTGTAAAGAAAACAAGACGTAGGTTTAAAAAACCACCACTAAATCATAGAAAGAAACTTACACCTTCTGAAAGTAGAATGAAGAAGGCAGGGGGATAATGCAAGACATAGAATTAAATGTCCTAGCTACTATGCTAGATAAATCTGTGTGGGATAGAACCAAAAACTTTATAACACCAGTCATGTTTCCTAAAGATTGGCGGTCATTGGCTCACACCATTAGAGAAGCCCATCTTAAATATGAGGAGATTGAAAGTCTTGATGCTACAACATTAGTAGCAGTACATAAAATAATGTTTCCGGCTATGCCTGATAGTAAAGCTGTACAAACTTTTGATCTCATAGATGATTTGTTGGCTGTTAAAAAGGTTGATGTAAACCTAGCGTATGATTGGGCTAAAACTTTTTGGCAAAGAGATATGGCTAGACAGATTGGAGAGAAAGCTGTTGGTTTTTGGACAGGTGAAAACTCTATGGCTTTTTCTGAGATCTCACAGATGATAGAAAAGGTCGCATCTAACAGTCTTGATGGAGAAGATAGTTTTAGAATTATACATGAGGATTTTGAAGAATTAATAAAGTCTACAGTCAAACAACCAGACTTTACTTTTGGATTACATAATTTAGAACGCAATGTACAAGGATTAAATAGAGGAGATTTTGGAATTATCTTTGCTAGACCAGAGATAGGCAAGAGTAGTTTTTGTGCTCATCTTGCATCACACTACATATCCAGAGGACAGAAAGTACACTATTGGGCTAACGAAGAAATAGCCAAGAAAGTTAAACTTAGAATTATTACAGCGTATTTTGATATTGACAAGAATACCCTGCAAAAACAAAAGGATAGGTACATAGAGGAGTACAAAGAAAAGGTTGATGCTAATTTAGTTGTGATGGATAGTGTAGGAACTAGTGTCAAAGAGATTGTAAATTTTACTACATTGAATAAACCAGACGTAGTATTTATAGATCAAATGGATAAAGTTAAGATTGATGGTACATACACTCGTGGAGATGAAAGACTAAAAGAGATTTATGTTATGGGTAGAGAGTTAGCCAAAAGACATAATTGTTTGGTGTGGGCTGTATCACAAGCTAGTTATGAAGCACACGAAAGAGAAGTAATAGATTATTCTATGCTTGATAACAGTCGTACAGGTAAAGCCGGAGAAGCAGATTTAATTATAGGTATTGGTAAACAAATGGGAATAGATGAGAACAATACTCGCTTCTTAGCAGTAAGTAAGAATAAAATAAATGGGTGGCATGGTAATGTGCCTGTTCAAATAAATATTGCAACAGGAAGGTATAGTGTATGATTACTTGTTTAGATATAGAAAATACTTTTACTAAAGGTAACAGTATGCCGTACAATGGAAATAATATATTGGTGTCGGTGGGCTATCTTACAAATGGTGGAGAACAAAAATATTTATGTTTCTATCATGCAGAAGAACCGCCTACAGAAAATAATATAGACATCTTACAAGATATTTTAAACCGGACAACTTTGCTTGTTGGACATAACATAAAGTATGATCTTCAATGGTTACTGGCTTGTGGTTTTCAATATGAAGGAGAAGTTTGGGACACAATGGGCGTTGAGTATTTACTAGCTAGAGGATTAAATAGAGAGTTATCTCTTAGTGCTTCTTGTAAAAGACGCAATGTTTCTGAGAAAAAGTCTCACATTTTTGATGAGTTTATCAAAGCCGGAAAAGGTGTAGACGAAATACCTTATGATAAACTTACAGAGTATGGTGTACAAGATGTAAAGTCAGCGTATGAGTTAGCATTTGCACAGGCTGATATTTTAAATATTTCCTTACAAGAATGGGCTACACAATGAAAGCTACAGTTAAATTACACATGGATGTTTGCAGAACACTATGCGACATAGAAAATAATGGTATCAAGGTTGATGTTCCTAAACTTCTTGAGATTGAAAAAGATTTTAGAGATGAACATACAGAGATAGAACATGAATTAAATACCATGATTACAGAGCTATGCGGAGATACACCAATTAATCTAGCATCAGCAGAGGACAGATCAAAGTTATTCTATTCCAAAGTTGTTAGAGATAAAAAAGAATGGAAAGAGTTTTTTGATTTGGGTACAGTTGTTAAAGATGGAAAGAGAAAAAAGAAATTTATTAAAGTATCTACACCAAGTATATTTAGAAGTAAGTATCAGTATAAAGTTGGTGCGTTTTTAAAAACACATAAGAAAACTTGTAGAGCCTGTAGAGGTAGAGGCACAGTTGATTTTATGAAAAAAGATGGCACTTATGGTATGCCCCGTAAATGTAAGATGTGTTTTGGTAGAGGTGTTGTTTACATGAACACCAAAGAAAGAGCGGGTCTTGGTCTTAATCCTCTAAACGAAAAAGATCTTTCCGTACATGGATTTAAAACAGACATAACAACTATTAAAGAAAAGATGTTACAGGTGCATGGAAGGGAAAGAGAGTTCTTACAAAAATATATGAGGTATAACGCTTTGTCTACTTACCTCAATACTTTTATAGATAGTATAAAAAACAATACAGGTAAAGATGGATTTATACACCCACAGTTTATGCAATGTGTAACAGCTACCGGAAGATTATCTTCTCGTAATCCTAACTTTCAGAATATGCCTAGAAGCACTACGTTTCCTGTTAGAGAAGCTATCGTTAGTCGCTTTGAAGGTGGCAAGATACTTGAAGGAGATTACAGCCAGTTAGAATTTAGAGTAGCAGGATTTCTTGCAAAGGATGAACAAGTTTTACAAGATGTAAAAGATCAAGTTGATGTTCACTCCTATACCGCAAGTATTATTGGTGTTAGCAGACAAGAAGCAAAAGCACACACTTTTAAACCTCTATATGGTGGCAAGACAGGAACGACAAGTGAAGTAAGATATTATGAAGCATTTCTTGAAAAGTATAGTGGTATAGAAGAATGGCATAAAAGATTAGGTCGTGAAGCTCTTGTACGCAAAAAAATAACCCTACCATCAGGCAGGGAGTATCAGTTTCCAAACGTAAAAAGTTATTCAAATGGTGGATATTCTAATGCTACACAAATAAAAAACTATCCGGTACAAGGGTTTGCAACCGCAGATCTACTACCTGTTGCATTAATATCACTACATAAAAAAATAAAAGAAAAACAAATAAAGAGCTTGATTTGTAATACAGTACATGATAGTATAGTCTTGGATGTACACCCTCAAGAAGAGGAAATAGCGATACATTTACTTGAAGAAGCCATGCTAGGCATACGAAAGGAGTGCCAAAGAAGGTATGGTGTTGAATACAATATGCCAATTGGTATCGAACTAAAAATCGGTAATGATTGGTCTAACCTAGAAACTGTCAGCACAAAGGAGTTGCAATAATATGACAGACGTAGCAGTAGCAGAAACGCCAAATATAAAAGATTTGGTGACAGCAAAAGAAATAGACACAGATACACTAATGGCAATGTTAGGTCAAAAGGATCTGTCGTCTACATCAAGCGAAAGCACTAAGGCGTATTTACCTAGACTTTCGATTGAGCACAATACTGAAGATGATGACGGCAATAGCCTTCCTCGTGGAAAGTGGCGTGTAAGAGATGCAAATGGTGAAACAGTTCACAGCGATACTGTTATCTTTCGACCTTTTTTACGAAGATATATGTATAGTGTTTGGGATCAAGGACAACAATCGTATTCGTCAATGACAATCCAAGCATCATCATTTGGAGATAAGTTTTTTGATACTACAGGTGGACTGAAATGTGGTAAGATAGATCGAAAAGAGTTAGATCTTCTTGCTCCAGACGACCCTGCAAGGACACTCCAAGCAGGTATTAAGTGTTCGCAAATTATTTATGGAACAGTAGCTTTATCTGGCAACGCAGAAGCTATTCCTCATGCGTGGTATGCAAAGGGAAGTAACTTTATGCCTGTCAGCGATTGGATTAAAACCCTAGAAAAGCAAGGCAAACTGTTGTTTAATACACGAGCACTCTTAACGACAGTAAAGCAAAAGTATGGTGGTAACATTTTTTACAAAGCCAACATTGAAGTTAAAGATAGTGTTGAATTTGTTCCAAAAGGAGATGTGCCATTGCTTGAGAGCTTTATGGATATAGTCAATCTTCATAATTCTGACATTGAAGAAAAGTACAAGGAGTCTCGCAAGGACTTTGAAGATGTGGAGATAGTTGACTCATTAGATGAATAATCTTATTAAGGAGTATTTACAACTTTATTTACAAAAAGTAGTTTCGGGGGATGCCTATATTTCCCCCGATTCTATTTCTTTTTTTAAAGATGAGTGTGCAAAAGCTCTAGAAAAACAATTTGCTGATAAGAAAAAAGATTGGTCTATGAGAATGTCTGGACTTGGTAAACCCTTGTGTCAGCAACAATTAGAAAGAGATAAAATAAAAACGGAGACAATGGAGTACAACGCAGTAAACAGATTTTTATTTGGAGATTTGCTTGAAGTTTTACTTTATATAGAAATGAAAGAAGCAGGAGTTAATGTAGAAGATTATCAAAAACCTGTAACTTTAGAGATTGAAGGTGTAAAATTAAAAGGCACACTTGATATAATTATTGATGGTAAAGTTTAGGATATTAAAACAGCAAGTCCTTATGCTTATACCAGTAAATTTTCAAGCTACACTCGTGTAAAAGATAATGACCCTTTTGGTTATGTAGTACAAGGATATTTGTATGCAGAAGCGGATAAAAAACCCTTTGGTGGTTGGATAGTAATTAACAAATCATCTGGAGAAATACAAATATGTCCTGCACCAAATATACAAGATGATGAACGTGCATCTGCATTGGCTGTAGCTTCATATAACATAAATGCGTTAAAAGATAAAAGTATTCCACTACAGAAGCTAGAAGATGTTCCAGAAAGATTTAGAGGAAAGTCAACAGGAAATAGAGTGTTAAACACTACTTGTAGTTTTTGTAATTTTAAAAGTCATTGTTGGTCTAACTCAAAACTACATCACAAGGTTGCATCAGAAGCAAAAAATCCCCCTATGGTGTGGTACTCACAATTAAATAAGGAACAAATGTAATGCCTTTAATATTATATCATGGTATAAAAAAAGAAGATGTTATAGGTAATCCTCGATGTTTTTTTATTTATACTGAGAATGAAAAAAAAGAAGGGGGAAAGGTGTACATGAGAGAAGCTCAAAACTGTTTACCATTAACAATCAGTAAGGCTCCCTCTTCTAGTGTAGAGGCTCAATGGACAGATAGTAATTATCGAGAGAATACAACTAAATTTGGTAGAGATGTAGATAGAGTAGTAGAATACTTAGATCGCAGAGCTATTGTGTTTTTAGAAAGTCAATTTTTACAAGAAGAGGAAAACAGCATAATGGCAGATAACGCACCTAGAACATTAAAGTTTATTAAGAATACGATTAGTTATTTAGTAGAAAAGTATGAGCCACAATATGTCAAGACGGACTAGAATGAGTAGGCGTGTAGCCGGAACAAA
>Ga0098046_1000792_pt1 | contig 11149 bp, 12 predicted proteins | sample 11BtaG_FD_77067 | JGI IMG/M metagenome (GOLD analysis project Ga0098046, IMG submission 77067) | Marine viral communities from the Subarctic Pacific Ocean - 11B_ETSP_OMZ_AT15265_CsCl metaG | ecosystem: Environmental > Aquatic > Marine > Oceanic | place: Pacific Ocean | collected 2015-01-16
GATTCTGTACTAGAATTATATTCATAAACTGATAAATCACCACTTGTGTTACTTGCTAAATTATTTGGTTGAATAAAGTTATAACAACCTTCTGCTAAAAAACCAACAGTATTAAAACTTTTTAAAACACCATCAAATACATCAGAAGGTTTATATTTATAAGAATCTTGATCCTCTTCAATATTACCATCATCATCAAATGTTGTAGGTTTACTAACAAAACCTTTAGATACAAAATACAATGCAGCAGGGTCATCTGAATTGTAAGTATGAGGTGATGACCACCAATCCATACTTGTTCTTAACCAATTAAAATCTACAGGTATTGGTGCGTTATTACCATAGGCAGCATTCGTTGTGTTTATTGTAGATTTTATAGACATATCAGTACCTATTGTAAGTAATATATCTTTTATATTGTGTGGTGCATTTTTCTCATCTTCATTACTAAAAAACTCATCTTTTGATTTACCCCAAAAACCATAAGAATCTGTTGCTGTTAGATTAAATTCATAAGGAAACGGCATATTTTCAATAGCATCAAAAGCAGGTTGAACCCAACCAAACCACCATAAAGCACCCCTATTCATTGGATCATTACTTTTGTAAATTCTTATGTAGTATTCTTTATATCCTTGAGAAACTGAATCATATAAAAAACTTTCATCAGTAGCATTTTCTACTATATAATTAAGTTTACATTCTGAACCTAAAAACTCTCTATCTCTTGTACCTCCTTGCCCATTCCAAGTAATCTCAAATCCTTCACCTCCTGTATTAAATTCAAGTGCAGGTGCAAAATATTTTTTTACGCTTATTTCTTTTACATCTCCTACAAAGGCAGTAAGAGGGTCTATAGATAATTGAGTCCCATTTGATGTAACGATTTCTGTATGTACACCTACTGTAGTTAATAAAGATGTAGCTGCTGTACCTAATTTGACCTGTACGCTTCCAATTATATCTGTATAACCATTAGATGCAGCTAACTCTATTGTAACCTCATAAGCTACACCACTTTCGAGAATACTACCACCACTTAAATCATATTCTAAAGCATCACTTGATCCTGTCGAATGTCTTGCTGCACCTCCATTATCAGAGGTATAAGCCCAATTACTCGCATTATTCCAATAATTATTAAAAACTGCTACACTAGAGAACTCTCTAGCTGCTGGTAATTCAGGATAAAGTTGTGTACCACCTGTAGTATTAATATCAGCATAATCTTTCTTCCAAATTTCAATAGTCCAATTTGAACCTTTTTCACCTAGAATATTAGTGTATCGGTATTTACCAAATCTTAAAGCCATAATTTATCTTCTACTTTTTCTTCTTTGTGCTTTATCAAATACAATCAATAAATCATCTCCCGATATTCTTACATCGGGTATTACAGTCTCACTACCACCTAAAGCGTGGTTAGGTATAATTGTTCCTGAAGTGCTACCTGGATTAAATAATTCTGGTCCATTTTCTCCTACCATATATGATGTGTTTGCAAGTACAGGTCCTCCACTTGCTCGACCCTCTAATGTGTCAAATAGACCACCACCCATTCCTATATTTTTAAAGTTTGCTAAAAAACTAGAACCACCTGCTGCACTTCCAGGAAATATAATTGACATTAAAGCAGCTAGTATAGCAGTTTGAATTATCATCTTAGCTATTGACTTTAACATTTGTACAACAAGATTACCAAACTTTTCTCCAAAAGATAATGTTCTTTCTTGCATTTCCTCAACTCCATCAACCATCACTGTAACCATTTCAGTTTGTTGGTCAAATAGACTTGCTAGTCCCGAAGAGAAGTTAGTCATTACACCACCCCAAAATTCATTAATTCGGTCTTTCGCAGCTTTAGTTTTGTCCTCTATGTTTTGAAGGAAAGTCTCATAATCTCTTAAAAAAGGAAGAAGAGATGATCCATCGTATTCTATTATTTCGTCATCTTCTGTAGGGTCAATAATAGGGGTAACAGTAGGGTCATCTAAAATTTGACCTGCTGTAGAGCCGATTTCTTCTAAAAACTTTAAGTAATCTTTAAGTGCGTCTGTAGCTGTATCATAAGATTTAGTAGCTTGACCAAGTTCCTCGCTGTTTTTTGCTGTTGCTGCCTTTACCTTTTGACTTATTTTTATGCCTTGTACTTGACCCTGAACATACTCATACCCACCTATTACTGCCTTTTCAACAAACCTACCTCCATCATCTAAGACTCTATTTAATTGTTGCTGCGTGCTTAAATTCTCATTTAATTTTACACCTAGCTTTTCGTATGTATCCCTTAACCCTTCGTTAGCTTTATCTTCAGCTTCAATTACCTTTGTATTAGCTTCATTTTGAGCAGCCATTAATGCTTGTATCTTTTTTGACTCTGCTTGGAATCTCATCTTTTTTAATAAAGATTCATTTGCTCCTTCTAAAGCTTTCTTAATAGCTTCATTTTCTACTTTTTCAGCATTAAGGTTGGTTAAGAAATTAGGGTATTTAGTTTGAAGTTCTTTTATTAACTTTATTCTTTTTTCTGTACCTTCATTAGCACCCATCGCTCTAGCTGCTAAATTTTTTAAAGCGTTTTGCTCTTTTTCTAAAGGAGATTTTGTTTCCCTAGATGAATGAGCTAGTGATATAAATGCTGTTGCTAGTGCTGCTACACCTATAGTAACTGGGCTGATAAGTGATATTAAAGCTCCCATACCCATCATTACAGGTCCTATTGCTGCCATAACACCACCAATGGTAATTATTAATTTTTTAGTATCATCATCTAGCAAACTAAATTCACTTGCTAAATTTGTTACTTTATCAATAATAGGCAATATAGCATCTGCAAGTAAAGCACCTAACTCAATATTCATAGACTCAATAGCAGATTGCATTTTCTTTACTTTTGCAAAGGTTGTTTTACCCATTGCATCAGCCATTTCTTTGAGTCTACCTGTATTTGTTTTGTACTCTTTAGTAAGTTCGGCTACTTTATCTTTATTATTAGCTAAAATAAGTAATTGGTTAGCCGAGGTAACACCTGCTAATTTCATAGCTTTTCGTAGACCCATCTCACCTTGAGTGGCTAGGTCTAAGACTTTTGTAAAATCAACACCTTCTTTGTTTAACTTCATAAATATCTTACGAAGTCCAGTACCTGCTTTAGAAGCCTTAATACCATTATCCATCAAGACACCCATCATCGCAGCTAGTCTATCTAAATCTACCCCTACAGCATTAGCTGAAGCACCTGCGTGACCAAAGGCTGTTGCGAATGTATTAAGTTGTATAGATGAATTTGCGGCGGCTGATGCTAAAGTATTAGCTACTTTGGTTGCGTGAGATGATTCTAATTGAAAAGCGTTAATGGATGTAGATACAGTCTCTGCTGCTAAAGATAAATCCTCTCCTGTTGCTAAAGCTAAGTCTAATATGGATTGTTCCATATTTTTTATAGCAGTAGGATCAAAACCTTTACGACCTAAAACTAATTGTAAGTCGGCTACTTGAGTAGCAGTAAACTGAGTAGTTGCACCTAATCTCTTAGCTTCTGCTGTAAGCATCTTAAACTCTTCGGTAGTTGCTCCAGTTACTGTGTTTACCTTCATCATAGCGTTCTCAAAATTAGAGAACGTATCGAAGGCTTGTTTACCCATAGCAGCTAAAGGTGCTGTAACACCAAAAGATAGCATAGAACCAACTCTAGCTGCTTGAGAAGCAAAACCTGCTATTGATTTATTTGCTTTACCAAGACTTGCTTCTAAGCCTTTGATATTAGCAGCTACAATTATCGATATAGTTTTAACTCCACCCATTATTTAAACTTTGATTTTTTTAGATTCTACTAGTTTGTATTTTTCAAGAATCTTAGCAATATGCTCTTTACTAGCAATATCTTTTTTGACTTTCTTAACTTTATTATCCCAAGGGAAAGGCATTAATTCTTGTGGCTTTATTTTATTTTTAGAGTGAGGTAGTATAGCAGCGTGAACAATCATTCTAGTTTGTTCCCAATTATTTTGAGATAGTTGTTCGTTGTATTTTTTGAACCCCTTGAGTTTGTTTTCAAAGGAACGTGGAGTTAAATCATATAAATTATCGTATGACAACCCCAACATTCCTAATCCAACTTGTTCTACTTTATCCCAACTAATTTCATCTACTAAATCAATATCATCATCATCTCGTTTACCACCATTACTCCTTTCCCCTTCTACTTTCCCTTTTTCTGAGGTTGGTCTAATTGGAACGCTTCAAAAATTTCATTTATCTTACCGAAATCTTCATTGTCTATCCATTGTTCAATATCTCGAACTTTGTACTTAAACTCTTCTCCGTTCTTCTTAGCACCATACTTTAAGCCATAATAAGCGATAATACCAATGTGGTCTACTTCTGTTCCTAACTGATCCATTTGATTTAACTTTAACTTACAATCTTGACAAATGTCTTTTAAAGCTAAATAGCTAAATCTGATTGGTCGTTTCTGACCACCTATTTCTACCTTTTTCATTTTTATTTAATTGATTGATTTATAAAACTTTCTTTAGTGATGCCGAACTAAGCCAAATTGTAGTTGCTTCTGTAGTAAAAGCATTTTTTATAACAAAATCAGCATCTTGTGCTTTAAAAACAACTGTATGTGTTTGACTTACTGTATTTGGTAAAATCAAATCACCACCACTATAAACATCATCAACAGCTATATTACCACCTGAATTGGTATGTACATAATATGTAAATGAATATGTATCACCTGCTGTTAAAATTCCATCTTTGTAAATACTTGTAGAAGCTCCTGTTGTTATTATTTTACCATAACCACTTTGCACTAATGAAGTTGTTGTTATTTTCCACCAAGCACCTGCATCAGTACCTACCATACCTAAATCAAATGATGTATCACCAATTAACTCAGGACCAAGTCCATTCGGATAAACATTACCAGTTCCAGTAAATGTAGCCGAACAAGTTAAATTGTCTTCTACTCCTGCATCAAAGTTTAAACTAGATACAAGTGCGTTTCCTTGCCAATGTGTAATATCAGTAGGGTCTTGATAATCGGTTGCATCATCTGTAAGCTCTATTTGCCAAGATGAAACAATGACATCAACACCATTTGTCTGAGATGCGGGATTAGCACCAGGAAAAACCATAAAATTTATATTGGTTGCAGCTGTTGTTGCATCCAAATTATTATAAGTAACTCGTATTCTAGTAAATGTAGATGTACTTAAGCCATTAACAGCTCTACTATTAGTTCCAGGTGTTGTGATAGTTGTATAAGTTCCACTTAATACCTCTACTTTACTTGGGGAAATACTACTTCCTCCTTGTTTTTCGCTATAAAAAGAAACACTTGTATCACTTCCAACACCTTTAGCGTAAAAAGTCCAAGTAACATTTTTATCTTCTAGCCTACTTGCAGCAACAGAATATTGTAACCTATTGTAATCTACACTATCATCACCAACAGTTATTTTACTTGCTGTATAAGACGGGTTTTCTACCGTATTAAAGGGATCAGCTTCTAAATTAGTTTGTGTCGCATCATCTACTAACAAAAACCCATCAACCCCACTTTGAGTAAGGTTAGTTTGTATAATGTTTCTAATTCTATCAGAGAAAGTTAAATCAACTAAAGTTCTTTCTTTAAGTTTATCGAAGAAATCAGTACCATCTAAAGGTACATCAGGATTTATTGATTGTAACAAATCGGTAGAGATTTCAAAAGATTTTGAACCACCCAAAGATTGAGAGAATCCGTTTGAATCCTTGGTGGTTACATCTCTTAAATCCATATTGGTACTATACGAAGCTGATGTACTATAAGCTACAGGGTCAAATATTGCTAATGAGCCAGGAGTAACTATTTCTATGATAACAGCATCTTCATTAAGAGTTGCTGTGCCATTTACAATTTCTAAAGTAGGAACTATTCCTACAGCACCATTAGTAAAATCTCTATAAGTATAATCACCTGAAACAACATTAGAACCAGAAGTATAAGAATTACTTGCAACTAATATTGAATCTATTACTGTCAATAAACTAGCTGCATTATTAGCTGAAGCCTCAGTAGTAACATCTTTTACTAAACCTGATAAATTAACAAGATTAAGTATTTTAACATTACCCGTAGTTCCACCATCAGGAACAGAGATAGGGTCAACAGTTTTAATATAAATCCTAGTAACTTGTTTAGCAGGGGCTGCCGTCTTAGCATAAACCAATAAATCCGAAGCGTTTTGAATTGCCATAATTAATGGATTTAAAAGTTAGTATTAAGATTGTGCTAACGATGCTGTTCCTTGTAAAGAGATTGAGTAAGTTGCATTTTCTTCTACACCTGCATCTATAGAGAGTGAAGTGATAAGAGCTGTACCTGTGTATAACATTCCTGTTAAACCAAAAGTACAAGTTACTGCTGCACCCGCCACTAAAGTAGTAAATAATGATTCTACGTCTGCTCCTGTTGGTGAAGCTATATCAACAAAAGCATCACCACTCATTTCCCAAGATTTAAGACCACCTAAGTTTTCTTGCCATCCACTTGAAGATTTTGTTGTAGAATCACGAAGATCCATATTTACAGATAAAGATGCTGATGTTGAGTGAGCTACTGCTTCTAAACCATCTGCTGTAGTTACTTTTAAAACTACGTCTGTTGCGTTTTGAATTGCCATTTTATTTTAATTTTTAATTATTAGACAGTTAAAATTTACGTTTTTGTAGAATTTCTCAGGAGTCTTGAAATAGTCATCGTCTAAATCAAGAAACCTAAATTTTGCGGTATAACTTACGCTATCTTCAGTATAAGTAACCTGAAACAAATCTAAGGCTTCTACGGCTGCCTTAGCTTGATTATATGTTGTGTTATAAGAGTCTGCAAAACAAGCGATGCGAATTGATACATCACACGAGTTAAGCGATCCACCTTTAGATAAAAAGTTTGATACGTTAGTTATTTCAAACGTAGAGCAAGGGTAAGATACACCTTGTGGTATAATAACAGGGAAAACCTTGTTGTTACCATTAGCTGTAGTGAAAGCTGCTGTGGCTTGTAATTTTGTTACTATTTCTTTTCCTATTACTGCAAACATCTAAAATCCTGCTTGTTTAATCATTTTATCTAATAACTTATCTAAGTCTTTTTCAGCTTGTAAATAGATTTGTGAATCCATTTTTTTTGCTGTTGCTAAAAATACATCAGGTCGAGGGCTTTGTGGTATCTTATTACCCTTGATTTGCATCGCAGGTAAGTTTCTACTATCTTTCCCTTTAACTCTTATAGGAGTTGTTTTACGAACAATAGGACCAACAAATAGCCCTGGTTCTTTTGACCTTCTAGCAGTAATTATACCAATTGTTTTCCAAGTTGGTGTTCTACCACTTAATCTTTTGTAATTTGAGTTACTATTAAACTCTTTTTTATAAGCTTTTTGAATACCTCTCGCTAACATATTAGCTGCGGGTCTCAATGCTTTGTTTATGGCTGTACGAGATTGTCTAGCTGTTTGACCTAGTTTTTTCAACTTACGCTGAACCTCTTGAACATTTCTAACTCTAATACCTCTACTCTCACTAGCCATATTATACTATTGTATAGATTCGTTTATATCGAGTTTAGTGTAAAATTCTATATATTCTTTTCTAGGGTCTATAATATAACTTAATATCTCATATTCTTCAGAAGTATTTTTATCAAATAATTTCCAAGTTGGCTTTAAGTCTCCTGCAATAGTTGAATCATATCTAATTTGAATAAAAAACTTTCCGTAAGATTGTAATTGGTCTCCTTCAAATTTTTCATTTATATCTCTTAAAGATGTAACACTTTTTTTAGCCCAAATTGTTGCTTCTGTACTATAAGAAGATGTAACTATTTCACCAAAAGTATTTTGAGTATCATCAGGTGATTTTAAGTAAAATCTAATATTAAATTCACCTGCCTTTATTTGAGAAATAAAAGCCATATCTTATAAGTAGCATTTATAAGGTTGTAGTAATATTTCAGAAGCCATAGGAAAAGCTCTCTTGCGATCCTCTCTAAAATAATACATATCAGACGCTATTAATTTAATCGCTTGTTTGATAGCATCAGGAACATCACTTGCTGCATCACCTATACCAGTTTGGAATTGAAAATAATAAAGTTGGTCATTAGTTCCATCTAAATCATCTGTGTCAATAGCAGTAGGTGTATCGTGTAATGTAATAGTATTTGGATTTGAATTATTATTGCAAAACCAATTAGTATTAGCAAAATAGGTGTAAGTTGTACCACTAGCTGCTAAATAATATAAACCATCTTTATTTACACCACTAAAATTAAATTTACAATCAGGGTAGTATAAACTAAACTTAGATGATAATTTATTAAACCAAAGTTTGTACTTAGCTGTAATAAAATGTCTGTTACAATAATTCTCAGCCATTTGTGTCGCAGCACTTATATATGTAGCTAACAAAGTGTCCTCATCAGAATTATCTATTCTAAGTTGAGATTTCAACTCAGCAGTTGTTACCACTTGAGTAGCAGGATAATCTGTAAGCTCTAAATTCCCATATCTATTTTGACTTGGGTTTAGATACTCGTAATTGTTAGAGTTATATATGTTATCTAAGTACGATACAGCCATTTTGGTCTTTTATAAAGAAAAGGGAAAGGGGATTAACCCTTTCGCCTTTCTGAAATTAATCTAATCTATTATTATGCAACTAAAGAAGTAGCTTTAACAAACGCAGAACCATTGGCAACACCAAAGTCCATATAGTTGTTTAATACTAATCTATTGCTTCCTGATGCAGCTTGAGTATAAGGGTCTACCAAAATATCAAGACCACCGAACATTCCAATGAATAATCGAGAGAAGTCACCATATATAAAGTCACCACTTACACCTGCTGAACGAGTACATCCATTAGTGAAGTAAACAGGGTAACCATTGATTAACATCCCTTGCATACCTGGAGTTACAGAAGCTACTTGAACACCTCTTTTAGCTTGAGCTATAAGTTCAGGAGAAGCTACATACGCTAGGTTTCCGTTAAGACCACCTGCAACACCTAAAACTTGTTCTGCTTCAACCATATCAGAAATTACAGAAACACCATCAGAGAAAGTAGCTTCTGTGAAAGTTCCACAACCTGAAGTCGCACCAATAGAAGTTGGCGCACCTGAAACTGCTGCTGTTGAGAATATAGCTGCATCAATATTTTGAGCTACTGCACGACCAAGGTCTGCCATAATAGCTGCTTCAGCTCCACCATTTTGCAACAATAATTGCTTAGAAACATCTACATAAGCAGAAAGTCTTGTTGGAGTTAATTCAACTTTACCAAAGTTAGCACCACCATCTGCTGTAGCATCAACCTCACCTTCCCAAGCAACTGAAGAAGCACCTGTTACAGGAATAGTAGTGTTAGCTGCAAGTCCAGTTAAAATGTTAGCACCTACTCTACCAAATACAGAAGCTTCACGCATAGCATCAGCATAAGCTAATACATTTGTTGGAGCTATAGCTGAAGAGCCTTGAGTAACAGCAGCTCTTTGCTCTAACATAGAAGCAGGAATACCTAAACCATTAACAGAGAAACCATTAGAACGAGCTTCATTAACAGCTTGTTCGTGCATTTCTTTCTCAACACCATCTAGGTTATTGTGTAATAAACCATTAATTGCTTTAAATACAGAGTAAGAACGAGCTTCTTTAGTTTCAGAAGTTTTCTGAACAGGAGAAGAACCTACATTTGAAGCTATCTCAGCGTTCAATTTTTCTTGACGTTCAACTACCTCAATATCTTTAGCTAGTTTGTCAATATTAGTCATCATACCATCGTATGACACTTGCTCGTCAGCAGTAAAGTCACGAGACTCATCTTTTGCCAAGTTTAATAGAGTGTTTGCGTTTTCAATCGCAGTAGCTCTTTCTTGACGAATTTCAATCGAATTTTTCATATTCGTTTTTTTAATTTTAATTCGTTACTTAATAAATTTAACTTTGAATCATCAAATGATTCCTCAACCTTTTGCTCCACTTCTTCCACTTGAGGAGTTTCTTCTACAGTTGCTTCTGTTTCGAAAGCTTCCTTAGAACGAAGTGCAACATCAGTATTAGCGTAAGCACCAACACCAACAATAGATACATCAACTAATCGACCAATCTGATTGATTTGTCTACGAGTTGTATCTCCATCTTTACTCCACTCATCATCCTCTACTGTAAAAGCAAATGAAGATTCATAAAGTAAACCTCTTTTCATTAATTCAGCTACATCATTACCAGTTGTTGTATTTGGTAAAGTAGCATCGTATCGTAATCCTCTTTCATCAACCGATAATTGTAAAGTACCTCCGATATTTCTATCAAGGATTAAATTAGGATCGTGATTAAAAGTTAAGATTACATTATCTTCTAGACGACCATCAAAGGCACGATTAGAAATAGTTTCTCTAAAGCCTAAATCTCTACTATCTGTATCGAATAAGGCAGCGTAACCACTAACTCTAGTTTCCTTTGAACTTTCATCCAAACGAATCTCGTAGTTACCATTATATATTCTAGTTTCTTTATTTTCCATAATTTACGTTTTAGTAAATTGCTATTATATCTCTTGCAGTTGTACCAGTTCTGTAAACTCTATTTACAAAAATTCCTTTTAAAAAAGTACCTGAAGCAATGTTTTTTAAAGTTACTGTATTTCCACCAACTAAATCAACTTTTAAATTTCCACCTGTACCAATAAACAATTCTGCATCTTTTTCAGACAAATCTACACTATCACTTGTAGTTATTGTTTTTCCAAATTTACCTTTATTTTTATTCCAAGGGTCTTTCCTTTTTTCTCTTTGGTCTGAACTTAATGCCATATTATCCTATATCTTCTCTTGTTGTTGATTCGCCTAAACTATCTAAAGGCATCATATTACTTTGCATATAAACACTTTCACTTGCTCCACCCATAGAGTTCATATCTTCAAAAGCTCTAACCTCATCAGGTGAAATAACACCAATGTTTACAAGTGTTCTATAGTAGTCTGCTCTTGATTTAGAGTCACCTCTTAAAAGAGCAGTTAAGTTGAATTTAAAATATTGTGAGCCTTTCTTATTGAAAGGAATTAACTTTTGATTTAAAGCCATCTCAATTCGCTTAATCC
>Ga0098046_1000802_pt1 | contig 11041 bp, 12 predicted proteins | sample 11BtaG_FD_77067 | JGI IMG/M metagenome (GOLD analysis project Ga0098046, IMG submission 77067) | Marine viral communities from the Subarctic Pacific Ocean - 11B_ETSP_OMZ_AT15265_CsCl metaG | ecosystem: Environmental > Aquatic > Marine > Oceanic | place: Pacific Ocean | collected 2015-01-16
CCATAAGGGCCTGCTGCAAAGCTGCGTTTTTTGTATTGTGCTGTCCTGCCATTATATAATATGACTATATTTTATTTTATAAAATTGATATTGATATATCCTATAATTTATATATCAATAATGCCGCGACGAACTGACCCAACGATTGCCGAGATTAAAAATATGATGGGTGACCTCAAACGAGAGATAAAGGCTCGCGATGAAAAGGAAAAGGAAGAACACAGGGCCTCGATGTCCGGGTTAGAAAATACACGGGCTGATATTGAAGCAGTCGTTAAGGTGGTATCACGATATTATAAATATGAATATACCACGCATCGTGAAAGACTGGTCGATCACGCCGAAGCGATTGACGCGGATAATAAGCGAATGGTAGAAGAACTGGTTATGAATAAAGCCAAGTTAGAAAAAAGCAGATTATATGGGATTAAAATGTCCCGCGAGGCTGCCGATTGGAAACGCAAGTTTATGGAACTGGCCCAGCGTGAGGCTGCCGTTTATGCAGAGCGCCATGATGACGGCACATATGGAACAGAAGATGCACCACCTGGGTACTTTGATGAATGACCCTAATGACGCTTCTGGGCTTTTCAGAAAGTGTACCCGCACGAAAAAAAAAACGTAGAAAGCTACGTTTTCAATATTGTCCCTTTCCAATATTTTCATTTTTCTCGGTCATTACAGGCATTCGGTCATTTTGATTATATGCTCCCTATATTGATTCAGGATATTAAAGTCACACGCATATATCTCTTTGCACCAGGCTTGTTTAGGAACTGTATTTGAGGCATGGACTATACATACCATCACCTTATTAATATCACTCTCTACTATCTCTCCGATGTAACCTTGTAAGAAAGAAACACCTTCACTACTATTCGCGTGACGGAATGAGCCCTTATGTGTTCGTCTGAACACCAACGTAGCCTCGTTCAACATGTCTAAGAACATGCATCGCTGGTGGTATGTAACTCCGTCAGAGTATAAGAGCATATCACTTGTCCCACATACAGATTTTCCTGATTCATATAGCCGGGTCATGCTGTGGGATATATAGTCCGGTGAGTACATGTCGTCTGTATCCATAAAAGCACAGAAGCCGGTCTCAGCCAGTGATATTAGGAAGTTCCGCTTTGCACCTATACTTGCCTTTTTCTTTGCAGTTACATATTTTACCGGATACTTACACTCCGACAAATCACAACGTTCTTCACCGTCATCATAAATAATAATTTGGGAGATTGACGGATAAGTTTGGGAGTTTATATTATGAGTTATAAGGCGACTAAACTTGGCTCTATTGTACGATGGGATAAGAATTGTAACGTTATAGTCCATTATTTTAATATAATGATATTATATATATCATGGCTACACGCAAAATAACATCGGCAGATTTAAATAAGTTGCACTATAAATCGCAGCGTCGTCAAGACCCAGAGGCTTTTATGCGTAAGCGACTGGCCGGCAGTGATTTTGAATTGAAGTCGGTGAATCGTGGAATCGCCCAGTTTAAGCACAGCGATGGCTCGACACACGTAGCCGTTAAGGGCACTGATCCACGTAATATGAAAGACCTAATTAGTGATGTGAAACTTGGGCTTGGGTTCGGAGGGACTGATAAGCAGTTTAAGCGCCGGCGTAATCAATTGAAGGATATAGCACGTGAGACGGAAGGCCCGCTCTACCTCACCGGTCACTCTCTGGGTTCGTCGATAGTTACAAAGGCACTGGCCACCAGTAAGGGATTAAGGGATAAAGTCACAAAGGCAGACCTTTACAACACAGGGTACACGTCGGCATTCCATAAGGAAGTATCACAGGGCCTCACTCCGTCAGATAAGGCACAATTAAAAAAGAAAATCACGCACCATCACGTGAAGATGGACCCGCTCAGCACAGCTCTCACTTTCGGTGCTGTGGGTAAGGTTAAGACCTACGATAGTGAGGGCATCGATAAGCATACAATCGATAATTTTTAGTCTTATGTTATATAAATGGCATACCTAATGAATACTCCGCTGCAAACCAACACGATATATTTAGACAGCGTGAATTGTGTGGCGCGGTCGCCCAACTTCACGTATAGGCTGGCCACACCGATACGATGCCCAGTTGCACTTAAAATCCTTCTGTCGGTAGAAAATGTAACGTTTAGGAATACCCTGCCTAATGTAGTTGATGGAAAGTTTAGTTTCGTCTATGATTCACTTGGACTGAATGGCGTGCCTCAAATCTATACGATGCCCGTGCCGACCGGGATATATAGTATGAATTCGTTTAAAAATCTATTTAATGAGTTCGCCAACACGAATATAGGCGCAGGATTATTCGTATGTAAAGTGGATATGACTAATTTTAAGTTTTCATTTGCTTCGACGGTGCCGTGCCAGATTATCAATACGGATGTATATCCCACCACCATAGGAAGACAGGTCGGAGTTACATATACCGAAGATAATGAGCAGGTATTCCCGATAAACAGTGTTGGTTCACCCGCCGAGACTATATTTATGCCGCGGTCATTCGACTGGTCGGGTGGCCAGTATGTATTTTTAAAGATGAACTCGGTCACATTAAATAATATAAATAGTTTAGGAAATATTAACGACACACTAATTAGAGTACCGATAAATTGTAACATCGGTTACGTCGTGAATTATAGGCCGACTGATATAATCAGGTTCATAATCCAGCGCGCCGAGATAAACGAAATACAATTAAGATTAGAGGACCAATACAACAACGTATTAAGTCCAGATGATTTGCAGGTGGTGATGCGAGTGGACTTTATATCTCCGCCAGAGGTGGATACGCGCGGCGAGGGCACGATTGACTTTTATTGGGGCGAGAACCAGCCGACGGGTATAGAGGAAGAAGACGACGAGGACATATTCGGTGTATAAAAAAATATAGTGTAATAGTATAATGAAGTTTGGTGTGAAGAAGATTTTTTCTAAAAAGAACATGATAGGGCTCAAAAAGGGGCTCCGTACTGCGGGTAAGATTGGAGTGAAAGCAGGACAAATTGCGATGGCTGTTGCACCGGCCGTAGCTCTCACTGGTCCACAGGGAATGGCGGTTGCAGCCGGACTTGAAGCTGGCGGAGCGGCTGCGGCAGGGGCGGGCGCGGTTCTTGAAACTGTTTAAATTAATTAAGGATTTAAAGGTAGAAAGGGTAGATTTAATAATATGGGATATATATATATTATTAAATGTAATATAACGGGTGAGTATTATATAGGGTCAACACGCAACCTGGAACAACGTATCCGGCGGCATAGGTGCCCATCGAATAGCACGGCGTCAAAGGCCATAATTGAACGGGGCGATTATAAGGTGGATATATTAGAGGAAATAGAAGAGGGCGTGGACCTCTGTTATAAGGAGCAGGAATATATAGAAAATATGGAAGGTGAAGGTATGTTGAATAAACATCGAGCGGTAAGAAATGAATATGTGGACTTCTTGAATCATTATGAATACAATAGGGAACCAAAGGAATGCGAATGTGGATTATATATAAGGGCAAATCACCTTTCCCGTCATAGGCGGTCTAATATCCACGCCGAGAGAATGGCAGAAATGTAAAATTATTTTCTAAACGTTATGTATAATGTCCGCCGAAGCCTTCTCTGAAAGTCTACAGTTCCCGAACGTGAAGAAGCGTGCCGTAGCGTCCCGGTCTTACCGTGTGCGCCTACCACCCACAAATTCTACAAAGTTCGACAGTCAGAGCACTGTGCAATTTGATTTACCAGCCAATTTGGCGGGAAGTTACTTCAATAGCAACCAGTGTTACATTAAGTTTAAGCTTACCAACGACGGCGCTGCCGCTGTTGACCTTGACCGGGCAGGATGCCTGTCGCTATGGCGCAGATGTCAAATATCAACTTCCGGAGCTCAAATAGCGGATATTGACCGATATAATATTTTGTCCACCGCGATGCTTGATTCTGATGCGTCGCAGGAATGGAAGACCTCCGTAGGCGCTAAACTTATGGGAACCACAGGCAATCTCCGCGGCGAGCACATCGCTGCTGGGGCCACTCGCACCTTCTGCCAGCCCTTCGTTCTCAATCCCCTCAGTCAGACAACTCCGCACCGCATGATTCCTCTGTTTTCGCTCAGTTCGCTCCAGATCCGTATGACGCTCGAGGACCCAGCCGTAGCCTTTCACCAGCACAATGCCGCCATCGCGAACGCTTACTCAATCTCCGAGGTAGAGTTGGTGATGATGATTACCGAGCTCTCGGCCGGGGCCCAGGCTCAAATTGACGCGATGACCGGAGGCAACTACCAGGTGCTATGCACTTCGTGGATTCATTCCAGCGCTAATATCCCTCTCGCTGTTTCATCGGTGACGGCAAATCTTGGTTTCAGTATGTCCAGCCTTGAGCGTGTGGTTATAGCCATTACACCATCGGCCTCGGAGATTGCTGCCGGTGCTTACTCGCTGGGTAATCGTTCTTCGGTGGGCCTCTCTGAATACTCGCTACTGATCAACTCGGAACAATATCCGGCTCGTCCAATTGTTGTAGGCGATCAGGCAGCCGAGCCTCTCGCCGAAATGTTGATTTCAGATCATAGCCTCGTTGACTTCTCGCGCGGTAATGGCCTACAAAACGGCTACGCGCCCCTCGCAGCGACCACAGTTGTAGGCGGCCCTGGCTTTTCTTCCTTCGCCAATATCTCGCCTAATGAGGGCTCTAATGCGCCCGACCCATACACACTCTCTGCGGCCCTCGCACTGGGAACTACTGCCGGACAGATTAGAGATGCCGATGTCCCTGTCGCATCGGATGTGGGAACATTTTTGGCCGGAATTGAGCTTGAAAGTGCGATCTCTGATGGTCGCTCGTCACATATTTATTCGGGAATTAGTACGCTGGCTAGCACAGTACAGCTTCTTATGCGGTTCAGCGGCAATTCCACCTCGGCTGCAACCGCGCACTGCTTCGCCAACTTTACAGTCTTGTTAAGTCTTAATACTCGAGGTACCGGCGTCTACTCTATTAGTATCTAAATAAAAAATTGATATGATATGATTATTTAATAATTATATGATAATCAACAACATGGCCTAAAAGATGCACGGGGCGATTTTCTCATGAGCTCACTTTGTTATTTTATGGATTTATCGATGAATCAAGAGCATGACCTAAAACATGCACGGGGCGATTTTCACATGAGCTCACTTTGTTATTTTAGGGATTTATTGACGATAATTAAATATAGACATATACTATAATGTCCTTTATACAATCCATTTGTGGTCCCGCCACGAGTAATGAGTTCGTCTTTTCTACGACCTCGGTGTCGTCGGATAATGCGTCCTTTATTAACCTTTCGGTGTTGGGTGACGCCACGATTGTAACTTTAAGCACAACTAATTTTTCACCGACGACACTGGATGCGCAGGTGCTCACTGCCGTGAATGGGACGATCGCCACGTTTCAGTCTACCAGCTCTTATATTTCTAATCTGTCCGTGTCGTCGATGTCCGTGGATAATTTAAGCGTGGATGAGGTAGACATTGCACTTTTAGATGTAGAAACCATCGAGGTGGACACACTAAAAATTATGGATTCAGTCAACTCTAATTATGGGCAGGTCGTTAGGGCAAGTGATGTGATGACTATCGCCGGTGGATACGTGGACCCAGCGGACCCATTAGTTACATACCCGGGCGAGATAAACCTAACGAGTGGAGCGCCAGGCGGGGACCGAGCCATCAATATAAGCCTGAATAAAGCCAATATAAGCGGTAATGTTATTGACGCAATCACCACTAACTCGGTGTCGGTCAACGCGAGTGAGCTATATAGCGATAGTGTAACTGCAATTGATGTGGATGCAGACGAAGGCAACTTCGGCGTTGTGAATACTCCGTTTCTTAACGTATCAACGTTAGGCGTATCGGATATAGTCACTGAAAATATCTCTGTAATAAATGCCTCGGTTAATAATTTATCTATATACCACACGCTCGATATAAAAGACCAAGACGGCAGCAATCACCACGGAAGCATCTATAACGACACGACAGGGTTACATATAGCCGGTAATGGTGAGGTCATAAGAATCAGGTCGGGCGGTGCATTCGATGAGATTGTTGTAACCAAGACATCAGGCCGTGTCAATATTAGTAATCTAAACACGTCCACCATCACGGGCATAGATGTAACATTAACTGGCACGATGGATTCAACCACGGTCATAGCAAATGATGTCAACACGCCACTATTGAATGTTTCGAATATCAGTGTAGATGAGGATATTTCGTGTGAACAGATCGTATGCGCCGATGTGATATGTAATGATGTAACTACAAATTTTTTATTCGATGTGGACCTGACGAATAATCTGTCGGCCGGCCAGGGCATCACTATCACGAGCGTGAACGGCGAACCGGTCATATCTGCAACTACAAGTATCAGCGACCCATTTAATATTTCTAAACTTAATGCGAGTAATATCTCGGTAGATGTGAATGTAAGTGTCGCGGGCAGTTTCACTTGTGACAACGCACAGATTGACGACTTATTTAATTGTGATATGACGGGAACACTACGAGGCGGAACGAGCAGCACTGATATTCCATTTGATAATATGTCCGTTAAGTTCGACACCGGTACTCTCGATACATTAGTTATGATGAAGCCTAATATTGTGCTGTATGGCGTTTCCCTACTTCCTGATATAGTCACCCTGGCACCACCGACCTTTGAGATGACGACCGGCACTGCACAAATAACAAGCGCAAACATTAGTAATTTATCCGTCGCTAATTTGTCTTATGATTTTTCACAAAATCTGTCGGCCGGTCAGGGCATAAGTATTACGCAAGTTGGAGATACGGCGGTCATAGCGAACACCGGCGGCAGTGTCACAGACCCGCTCAATCTCTCTAAACTGAATGTATCTAATATCTCGTGTGACGAGGGCATCACCACCGATACTTTAACGTGCGATCTGACGCCTAATTTAACGGCCGGCGCTGGTGTAACTATAACGAGTGTTGGAAACAAGCCAACCATCGCGGCGGTCAATAGTGTTACGGCAAATGTTCCAGTGAGTGATTTTATCGAGACGTTACAAATTATCCCATCAGGAACACTTCCGTTCCCAAGTCAAGGTATAAATCAAGGTTCGCAACTTATCAGCGTTTACGATTATCAAGGCGGCACAGCGTACACCGCAGCAAACATGTTTACGGTGAATACTGGCGATAAAATAGTCTTCAATTGGAAACAATCTGGGTGGAAACAAACCGCAGGAGCACAATTAAGTTTCATTTGTTATTTAATCGCAGGGACAAACGCAGTCCCACAATCGGGAGATTACAAACAGGTCGGCAGGATATATCAGTATGTCTACCCACAGAGCGACCACGAAGAGATAAGCGGTTCATTCGTCTATTATGTAACAAGCACATTTAGTTTCTACCGGTCGCAGATAGAAGGCACAGGAGGCGTGGTGACACAGGGACAAGATTACGGAGCGGCAACAGCGACCGTATATAGGGCAACGGTCCCTAACAGCATCACAGTCCCAACTCTAATTGACGCAACCAATATCAGCGTCGTGAATCTATCGGTCACTGGGGATATTACAACACCGGCAGCAACCATCACGGATTTAACGATTGGGTCGGGCGGTATATTTAATCACGATATAACCGGTAATTTATTAGCTGGTTCAAATATCACGATTACATCGGTGGGCGGCAAGGCACAAATCTCATCGAGCGGCGGCGGCGTCACCGACCCATTAAACATATCCAAACTCAACGCCAGTAATATCTCGGTAGATACTGGTTTAACCGTATTAGGTCCAACTACAACACAGAATATAAGCACCAATCATATAAGTTCAGCCGGGTTTATTACAGCGGCAGGAGATATAAGAGCATCAGGTGGATTTAGAGCGCTTGGTGGTTCAGGTATTAACACAACGGGACCATTCCAATTTAATAACGCTAATAATGGGACTGGTGATAGTTGGGAGATTTACTATACTGGTACTCAGTTTGGAATGGGTACTACAAGCGGTAAGGACTTTACGATTAATGCAGGATATAGCACAGGAGGACTGGTAGTCAGCGGAAGTCTAAATAATATCAATATGAGTAATTGTTCCATCACTAATTTAAGTCTCGATACACTGACGTGCGACCTAACCAGTAATTTGACTGCCGGAACAAATATCACGATCACGAGTGTCGGTGGGAAACCAACCATATCGGCGAGTGGTGGTGGTGGCGGTGTAACAGATCCATTAAACATATCCAAGCTCAACGCATCCAATATATCGGTTGATGTAGATGTAACTATAACACGAGATTTAAACGTCCAAAGATATTTAGATAGTGGACGCCCAAGATTCATGATGTTGGCGAGGACAACCGCCTTAGCTCAAACAGGAGCAGGAGAACGACTTATGCAGTTTAATACTAATTCATCAGGACAAGTAGCAGGGGAGTTTGGTGTAACAAATGGCGGAGAGATACAAGTAAGCACTGGCGGCTGGTATAGATTAAGTTGGTCTATTGGATTCATAAGAGCAAGTGGCGGCGACAGATATTCATTCAGGGCATATAATATGACAAGAACGAATACTGGAAATTGGACTTACGAACAACTCAAAGATAGGATAGGTTCAATCGGTTACTGCCGTAGTGCCAGTTTAAATAGAGAATGTAGTTCTGTTGGGACAGTGTTGCGATACATACCTGCGAATGGGTGGGCGAGGATAGTCATAGGTGCGATGATTCAAAGTTCAAGTAATTTCAGCAGTAGTTTCAACGGCACTAATTTAAGAGCATCATCTAACTTCATGATTGAGTTTATCAGTTCGGCGAGTGAAACATAAAATATTTAGTTATAGTATAATGAGCGAAGAGCCAGTAGTTGAAGACCCGGACAGGATCCCACAGCCAGGCGACTGGGATTACGCGCCCACACTGGACGACATTGTGAGAGCAGCCCTTGTGGAAGGGCAATCTATATTTTGTCAAACCGAAGCAGTAAGCGATTTTATAAAACTTACCGTTCCTGAACTGATATGTAGTTATGACGCAACCGACTTTACAATCTATGACCTTTTACTTTTCTCGTATGGTTACATAAATAGGAAACCGATTAAAGACGGCGCCACAGAATATTGGATTAATTTAAATTAAAATTGATTTAAAATTAATCTACATTAATATATATAGGAATGATGGAAGCAATCGATGCACTAAAAATCAGCGACAGCTCGAAGAAGGTTTACCGCTCTACTATGCGGCGACTGATGCGCGACGAGTTTGCAGTACCGATGGACGAGGCAGAGGAGTTAGACCGAGTGAAGGCTTATGTGGACCAGGGCGCCACTCATAACGTGAAGCTGTCACTACTCAATATGATTATTGTGCTACGGCGTGAGGCAGGGAAGCCCACCGACGAATTAAAGAAACTGCGTACGTCACTGGCGTCAAAGGGTGCAAAAGAGAATATTAAAATTATGAATGATAAGGCTGGTGCATTACTCGATAAGGCCGAGGTGGCCGCACGAATGGATGCTCTATATGAGAATAAAAAATATAAGGCGTACGTCATCAATTATCTATTGTTTAATTATGGAATACGGAATATGGACCTCGACCTCGTGATCGTGAAAGGTCGGTCGCGTGAACCGGATAAGGGGAATTTCATAAAGGTCGTGGCGTCGAAGGGGCAGGCCACATATAAGCGCAGGACATATAAGACATCAGATACGTATGGCGAGCAGACGCACGTGATTACAGATAAAAAGTTTATCGCTTCATTAAAGGCGATGGATTCAGGGTATCTATTATCCGAGGGTCAAATCCATAATGATATAGGGCGTAATGCGATTATGAAAGAAGGTGATATGTTTAAAATGTTGATTGATGACGCGTATAAGAGAAAGGATACGGAAGAGATTAACCGATTGAGTGGGACACGAGGTACGGCCATCTCAACCATCAAATCAAATTATAATGTTAATGCAGCGCCGGAGATAATCTCAAAATTATAATATCGGCATATTATATATGTCGTATACTCAGGAAGCCCTAAACTGTAGGTATGTGTTCGCCAATCTAAAAACCTCGCCGCTCACTGCTGCATCAATCGTCGTGCCTCTACCGAATGGATTAGAGCGTGCGCCTAATGTTATGATTTCGCTTGTCCAGTGTAAGTTATTATCCGATACAGAAACATCAGGGCTTGTCGTGAAGATGGAGGAAGCCCCATTTAATTATTACTCTGCGGATAATAGAGGATGTGCCCTTGGTGTAACTGACATCGATTATAGACAGGTAGGCGATGCGTTTTTTCACTACGGATTAGACCATGAGTTCAACCCATCATATAATATCGCATCCAATACTCGCACTATAACTCTATTTTTAGAAACAACAAACGGCGATGCCTTTTCATTCCAAAACCTGTCAACTTATACATTTATTTTTAAGCTCGAGTATCCGCCCCAGGCCCCGGACGGAATTGTCAACCAGTTTGCAGCCGAGATTCACCGCGGATTATAAGAATGACTGATGACCGGGCATTTTGAAAAAACCTTCCGGAGGCCAGAGAAAAATATTCAAGGTACGTTTTTCATTTTCACCAGCCCGTACACTTTTTGTAATCCTCAGTTTAGTCATTCGGTCATCGAGGATTATAAAATGTTACACACTATTATATGAGGCCTGATAAACTAAAACAAATATCTAATGCAGCGGAAGTTAGGCGTAAGTTCAACGCTGCATCATATAATGGTTCACTGGCCATAAGCGATAGGGCCGATAAAAAATATGTTTATACGTCAGATAAGACAGGAAAGAAAATACACTTTGGATCTACCATGGCCGACTATACGCGCCATAAAGATAAAAAAAGATTAGATAATTTTAAGGCGAGGAATGCAGCGTGGAAGTCGGCGCCGAAGGAGAGTGCAGCACACCTCTCATATCATTTATTATGGTGAATCAAGTTCATAAGAACATACGTTCATAAGAACAAAGTTCATAAGA
>Ga0098046_1000812_pt1 | contig 10969 bp, 7 predicted proteins | sample 11BtaG_FD_77067 | JGI IMG/M metagenome (GOLD analysis project Ga0098046, IMG submission 77067) | Marine viral communities from the Subarctic Pacific Ocean - 11B_ETSP_OMZ_AT15265_CsCl metaG | ecosystem: Environmental > Aquatic > Marine > Oceanic | place: Pacific Ocean | collected 2015-01-16
ATCTTTGCTGAAATTGAAGATCAACTTAGTGACCTGTTTCCACTAGACAAAGGAACCTTTGACTGCGCCTCTGTCAACCGAGAGGGTGGCATAGTTATTGACGAAGGCTCTTGTGAAGGCTGCATGGAAGGCTTTACGCCTAACGAAGATGGTCAGTGTGTTGAAGGCGAGTGTCCTCCAGAGATGGTCAAGGATGAGCTTACAGGGGAATGCAAGCAGAGCGAAAGTTTTATTCCCGATGGTCCGTGTACAACAGCTGAAGGTGTCGGAGGTCGTACAAATGCAGAAGGCGAGTGTATTCCTTTTCAGGCAATACAGGGTGACGACATACGTGAAGTAGACCGGGACTATACAGAGCTTCCGGGCTTTACTTTAGGTCCTACACCTGACGACGAAGGCGACGACACAGACCAAGGCGATGATATAGCTGGCAGCGAAAGAGAGTATAAAGACATAAGAATTGGTGGTTTTGACGATGACGATGATGACGAGGATCCTATCAAAGGCATCGAAGACATTTGTGCTGGCCCTAAGCCTACTGGTGGTTTTGCCTTACAAAGTTACGAGCGTTACTGCGAAGGCGGGTCTTTCAACTGTGACTCACAGAACAGAGTAACAAACGAAGACGGTTCGTGTGGCCCGTGTAAGCCCGGATTTAGCTTTGACCAAAACTTTGACCAGTGTGTTAAAGACCCAGATATTCCCGGTGTTACGCCTCCTCCTCCTGAAACAACTGAAACACCTCCCAGCGGTGGTGGCGGTGCTTCTGTAGGCGGTATGGGTGCTGGTGCATTTGCTCCGTTCTTAGCTGGAATTAGTTACACACCACAGGCTGTTCCAGAAATTCAGGCATCGTCACAACCAGATTACGCACAGGAACTAGAGTCGCTGATAACACGGCAGATTGCTAAGAGAGGGATGTTTACGTAATGAGTTACGAATCTGACATAGCATCAGGTAGGTTTGTCCCTAGTCAGAAGGCGCTTGAGGCAGATGCGTTTATCGCTAGTACAAGCCCTGAGACACACCCTGATAAGTACACCTTTTTAGGTACTATGGGTTGGGTGTATACGGGGGACGAGCGTTTTGATACGTCTTTGACTGAACATACTGGGTGGGTAAACAGGAACCTAGGAGATAGCGGGTTTGGTGGTCGCGCAGGTGCTTTTACAGACATTTACGATGACCCTGATCCCCAACCTTCAGATCCACCGTCGTTTAACTACATGACAGATGAAGAGCTTGATGAGTACAACGAAGCTAACGACACTAACTTTAGTGGTAACTATCTGTCTACTAACCCCAATACTGGGGAGGCTGGGATGTGGACATGGGATCCACAGGCAGGCTGGAGAGACGATACTCAGTGGACTGGACCAAAAACTACTTATGAAGATGACACTCCAATTCCGTCTTTTGGAGATGTAAGAGACGGTGTGTTTGATGATTCAGATGATGACCTGCCGATTCAGCCGCTTCCGATGTGTGACGATCCTAGTGCAATTAATTATGGTGAATCAGGAATATGTAAATTTCCTCCAGCTGCTCCTACTCCTTCTCCTGATGCCCCTACAAATGGAACAACAACAGGTGCTCCACCTTTTGTAAACATAGGCTCTACTGTTGGCGGCGCGTTTACAGGTATGGCACCACAGGGACTTAGTTACTCAGCTACATCTTTGCCCTCGACTGCTCCAGCACCGTCAGTCAAAAACATAGACTACGTAAAACTCTTGAGAGGCTGGCTAACCAACAGCTTGTTTAAGGATCTAATATGACATACTTGAATCTGGTAAACAATGTCCTTAGACGCTTGCGTGAAGACGAGGTATCTAGCGTACAGGACAACACCTACAGCAAGATGGTAGGTGACTTTGTAAACGACGCCAAGAAGTTTGTAGAGTCTGCTTGGGACTGGTCAGCCTTGCGTACTACGCTGACTATTACGACCACTGCTGACATTTTTAACTATGTACTTACAGGGTCACAGAACAAAATCAAGGCACTGGATGTAATCAACGATACGTCTAACATCTTTATGCAGTATAACACGCAGCACTGGTTTAACGATAAGTACTTGAATCAAGACCCAGTATCAGGTGCGCCTGAGTACTACACGTATAACGGCGTGGACTCTGATGGTGACACACAGATTGACATTTATCCAAAGCCTGACGGTGTGTACAACCTGAGATTTAACTGCGTTTTGCGTAACGATGACCTGAGTGCTGACACGGATACACTGTTGATTCCTAGTCAGCCTGTGATCCACATGGCAGTGGCTCTTCTGGCGCGTGAGCGTGGCGAGACAGGCGGTACATCAGCACCTGAGTACTTTGGTATTGCTGATAAGTTTATGTCTGACGCGATTGCTCTGGACGCACAGAAGCACCCTGAAGAAGTTATTTGGTACACCCCGTAGGAGATTAGTGCATGGCACAGCCACTACAAAGTATCAACTTAGTTGCTCCGGGCTTCAAGGGAGTCAATACAGAAGACTCTCCTATTGGTCAGGATTTCTCGTATGCTGACATAGCAGACAACGCTGTTATCGACAAGCGTGGGCGTATTGCTGCACGTAAGGGTGTAGACTTGTTGACTTCTGTATCGACACCTTTGGGTACTGACTACGCTGTCAAGGTGCATCACTTTTACGATGACGCTAATAACGAAGAAGTGTTTGTTGCAGGTAACAACAAGATATTTAAGACTACGCAGACTACTAATCCTGATGACACCCTGACAGACATTACTCCGGGTTCGTACACGATTACTGCAGACAACTGGAAGATCGTAAACTTTAACGACAAGGCGTACTTCTTCCAGCGCGGACACGAGCCTCTGGTGTACGACAACGCTACAGGGCTCAGAAAAATGAGTACAGTCACTGGCAGCTCTGTAAGTAGTACGTTGTATTGCCACGAGGCGTGTGCTGCTTACGGTAGACTGTGGATCGTAGATAACGCCGCAGACACCCAAACGATTTACTGGTCTGATTTATTGATAGGCTCAGACTTCACTGGTGGTTCCAGTGGTTCTATAGATGTATCTAAGGCGTGGCCTGACGGTTACGACGAGGTACGGGCACTAGTTGCTCACAATAACGCTCTGATTATATTTGGTAAGCATAGCATCCTTGTTTACGGCAACGCTTCTAGTCCAGCTAGTATGGCTCTGGTTGACACCGTTGCTGGCATTGGGTGCATCTGTAGAAACTCTGTACAACACACAGGTACAGATGTGTTGTTTATGTCTAACTCAGGACTCCGCAGCTTTGGCAGAACGATTCAAGAGAAGTCACTGCCTCTGTCTGACCTGAGCCTGAACGTGAAGACTGAGATTATTTCTTTGGTTGAAACACGGACTGCCCCTACTGCATCTGTGTACAGCCCTGAGAACTCGTTTTACTTGATTACGTTTCCAGAGAAAAACACAACGTATTGTTTTGATCTAAAAGGTAGACTAGAGAACAACGCTTATAGGGTCACTCGTTGGACCTCTGCTCCTTTTAAGTCCTACGAGAGAAAGAATGACGGTACGTTGTTAGTAGGCACTGACGATGGTATAGGCGAGTACGCTGGATACGCCGATGAATACAACGACTCAGGCACAATTAAAACTGCTAGTTATCGTTTTAGGTACTACAGCCCCGGCTTGACTTTTGGTGATCCGTCTAAAACTAAGATACTAAAAAAACTTAGACCTACACTAGTTGGTGCTAACAGTGCTACAGTGTTCGTAAAATGGGCGTATGACTTTGGTACAACATTTAGTACACAGGAGTTTACAGTAGGAAATCAGACTCCTTACTATTTTAACGAAGCAGCTTCAGAGTATACAGTTGCTGAGTTTACTGGAGGACAAACAACGACAAGACCTTCTGTAAATACTACAGGTGGTGGTTCGGTAATTACTATCGGTCTTGAGTCAGAAATAAATGGTTTTGCTTTATCTCTCCAAGAAATCAACGTATTAGCACTTATGGGTAAAACATTATGAGCAATTACACAAAGACAACTAACTTTGCTGCTAAAGATAGTTTGCCTTCTGGAGATGCTGGCAAAATTATTCAAGGCACTGAATTTAACACAGAGTTTGATAACATTGTAACTGCTGTTGCAACGAAAGCAGACTTAGCTTCTCCTACATTCACGGGTACTGTGACGATCCCTAACTTAACATTTACGGGAACTCTGTCTACAGGGACGATTGACGGAGGGACTTACTGATGAATGAACAATTACTTAGTATGTTGGGCCTTCTGGGTATAGGCGGCGGAGGTGCTGCGGCTACTGCGTCTGCTTACGACAGGCTTAAAGAAATTGGTAATCAGGCTGTACTGGGAGCTAATGTTCAAGACCCAGTAACAGGTGAAACGCTGCAAATCCCCGGTGCTGCACAGCTGGCCTCAGAGTCTCTTGGTCTGTCTCAGTTTAGACCGTTCACAGTTACAACAGCTACTGGTGGCCAGTTTGGTGTTACTCCACAGGTAGATCCTACTACTGGTGTGGTTACTGGTCTGGGCACAACAATGGGTCTGTCACCAGCAGAGCAACAGCTGCAACAGCGGCTTATGAGTCAGGCGCAGGCAGGGCTTGCTGGCGGTGTTCCGGGTGCAATGGCTTCTGAAACAGGTGGCCTAGCCTTGATGGGCGAAGGTCGTCGTGCTTTGGCGCGGCCTATTTTTGGCGCACCTATGCAGGAAGCAGCAGCTCAACAGGCGTTTGGTTTGGGTACTCAGTTTATGGACCAAGCTGGTATGCCTACAGCTGGTCGAGAAGCCGAGGTATTTGAGCGAATTAGAGCTACACAGCGTCCTGAAGAAGAGCGTCAGAGGCTGGCACTAGAAGAGCGACTGGCACAGCAGGGCCGCTTGGGTGTACGTACGTCTATGTTTGGTGGTACTCCAGAGCAGTTTGCGTTATCTCAAGCACAAGAAGAAGCACAAAACAGAGCGTCACTGTCTGCTATACAGCAGGCACAAGCCGAGCAAGCACAACAGGCTGGCTTAGGCGCACAATACGCTGGTCTGGGTAGCGGTCTTGCGGGACAGCGACAGGCTATGGACGCGGCTCGTCAGGCTCAAGCTCTGCAGGCGTTGACCGGAGGCCAAGGGCTTCTGGCTGGCGGCACTGGTCTGCAACAGGCACAGCAACAGCTGGCTCTGGGCGCTTTGACTGGCGCTTATATGCCACAGGCACAGCTCCTGAACGCAATGCAGGCACAACAGCTGTACCCGCAGTTGCAACAGCAAGCTCAGTTGTTCGGCACAGGTCAGTACGGTGAGACTATGATGAGTGGTCTTGAGGCTCGACTGATTGCTGAACAGGCACGAGCTAACTTAATTGGCGGTGTAGGCTCAGGACTGTTAGGTGGCTTGTTTAGCCCGATTGCGACTCAAGGTGGTGGTGTAGGTTCTCTGTTTACTGGCATATTAGATATGCTCGGTGGCGGTGATGAAGACACTCCCCCAACACCATAATACGGAGATACGGTAATGGCTAGATTTTCACAAGCATTTTTACAGGGACTCCTGCAGCCTACGTACCAACAAGGGCTGTTTGAGGCTGCTCGTAGCGTTGGTCAGACTCCCGGCATTATGCGTATGGAGAGACAAGAAAAAGAAGAACAAGAAAAACTACAGCAACTTATGACTACTGGTGATCCTTCTCAAATTAGTGCGCGTGTTCAACAACTTAGGCAAATGGCTGTTCAAGCTACTAGTACAGAACAACGTAGGAAGTACACTGCTGCTGCTGATGCTTTGGAAAATAATATCAAAACAAAAGGCATACAGGATATTTCTGTTTTAATGGGCGAGCTAGATAAAGCAGTAGACCCTGCAAGAATTGACGCACTGCAACAACAAATTAGTGACCTAGCTGTTTCTTCTATGCAGCCTGATCCTACTGAGTTTGTAGGTCTTGGTTCTAAGCGAAAAGAAACAGTTACGGAGTTGATGGAAGATCAGTCCGAAAAACGTGTAGAAAACATAGCAAGTGCGCTTGCTCGGTCTTCTGCTGATATTCCTACTTTTGTTGACTCTTTGCCTTCTGCTCAAGATAATCCTAAAGATGGTGTTACTGAAGCAGAAAGAGCATCTATAATTAAAATAAGCACAGACTTGCGTGGTATTCGTGATGATCACGCTGACTTAGCTGCAAGCGGTACACTTTCACCGGCCTATAGAAAAATACTAGACAGCAATAAGGAACTTAAAGAAAGGCCAGAAATTAAAGAAGCTTTAGATATTTTAGCGCGTAGAAAAGATCCTGAGTCTACTGTAACTCCGGGCCAAGCGGCACGAGCGGCTGACACAATACGTAATGTTGTTACTGCAGAGTATGGTAGACAGTTAGAAGTAAATAGAAGTACTAATCGTCTTGAAGCAAAAGCAGACAGAATGGTTGATAGTTTGTTAGAAGAAGGTGGTATTTCTGAGTGGGTTTATGGAGAAGATTTAGTAGAAGTTGTTAGAAGAGTCAAAGACGATGACGATCTTGAAGATGACTTTCGTTCTTTTATTGCACAAGAAATTGAAAAGAACCCAAGCGTAGATAAAAATGTGGCTATTAAGACTGCTCTTGATTTGTTGGGTGAAAAGTATGACCTGCGTCTTGAGGAAGGTCGCCAGCAAAATATAGAAGAAGACGCACAAGAAGAAGCAGATAGAGAAACCGCTATCGCCGCGCTAATGGAACGTGATGACTTGTCTCGGAGAGACGCAATACGTAAATTAAACGAGCTAGAAGCAGAACGCAGGAAAGGTGCTGGTAGTATTCAAGATGTACGTACCCGCGCTCGTGAAGCTCAATTTGGCCCTTCTTCTTATGGAGCTTTACCAGAAGCAACAAGAGGGCAAGATCCTGTAACGGCTAGTGAAGCACTAAGCGGTGTTGGGCGAGTAGGTGCTGGTTTGCTTAGATCTATTCCCGGTGGTCCTCCTTCAAGGAACTAACAAAGAATGGCTAAAGTTATTCATAAAATTGAATCTGGCGAAACTCGCAAACAGGTTGCTGACAAGTTTGGCGTATCTGTAGAAGAGTTACTTGAGTACAATGAACCAGTTTTAATGGATGGGTGGAAAGCAGGTATTGTTGTTCGGGATCCTAAGCGCACAGAAAGACTTGTTCAAGAAGCTGCTAGGTTAGGAGCAACTGCAGAACAGATTGCATCTGTTTTAAAAATATCCGTAGATCAAGCTGTAGATAGGTACGGCATACTACGTAAAGACGAATTACAAGACATACCAAAGCCTACTAAAAAACTTAAAGAAACTCTGAAAGAGATAAAAGTACCTAAACGCGCTGGTAAAATAGATGAGGTAGAAGTACCTAAAAGAGAAAAAAAGAAAGCTGTATTAAAAAAGAAAGAGCCAGAAGAAGATCCTGTTGAAAAGTATCTTACTAATATTATTGTTCCTCAACGTGCTGGTAGATTCCCTGAAGTAGCTGTTGATGCACAGCCTGTACCGACTGAACTGCTTCAGGAAGTAGAGACTCCTCGTCGTGCTGGTAAAGTAGATGAAGTAGTTGTCCCACAACGAGCACAAAAAGAAGTACCTGCTCCATACACAGACTATGAATCTGTTTTACCTGATTTAGACCCTTCTATGTATAGAAAAGATGGTAGTCGTAAATCTAGTAGCGGTTATTTAGGGCCACAAAAAAATAAAGAAACCGGACAAACCATGACTGAGTACACCATAGGTGTGCAGATAGACGGTAAAGAAGTTGAAATACCTTCTATGGTTCCCGGTCTTACTAATAAAGAAATCGATGCAATAAGAAGCGGTAAGGTTCCAAACAGTGTTGCTGTTAAAGCAAAAGCCCATGCTGAAAAAAGAATAGCCGAAGGTAAAAGTCCGTTTTATCAAGACTTAGAAGAATACACAGACTATGAATCTGCAATGGATCAACGTCTTGCTGAAGTATCTGTTCCTGAACGCCAACTAAAAACTATTCCTGATGTTACTCCTACAGTAGATCCTGTTGAGCAGTATCTGGCAGGCGTAGTTAACAAAGGGCAAGTAGATAAAGTAGAGCTAGGAAGGCTTGAAGTATCTGAAGATCCTATTGAGCGTTACTTTGCTGGTAAGGAAGCACGACGAACTAGAGATGTAGTCGGTACTGCGCGGGCTGTTGCTCAAGGCGCAACTTTAGGCTTTGGTGAAGAAATAGAAGCTCTTGCTACTGGTCGTGACGTAGAAGAAATACGCGCTGAAATGAAAGAGTTTGCTAAGACTAGTCCAAGAACAGCTTTGTATGGTGAGATTGCAGGCGCGATCCCGACCAGCGTGAGTGTTGTAAGTGGTCTACGTGCTCTTGGTGTTACATCTGCTGCTGTTGCTGGCGGTGCAGAAGCTGGTGCCTATGGTATTGGTGTAGGTGAAGATGTAGAAGACAGGCTGGAAAAGGGCCTGTACTACGGTGCGGGTGGCGCTATTGTTGGACGCATCTTTGATAGTATTTTTGATCCTAATCTTGGAAGACGAGTAACTTCTGTTGATGAACTCAATGCTCAGAAAGCTGATCTACAAGAACAACTAATCCAACAGGCAAAAGTAGAACGTCCTGATGCCAACATTACTGACAATGAGTTAGCTACTCAGCTTCTTATGCGAGAGGTAGAGTACTTAGGTGACGTAATAGGCAGACAAGGCGCTTTGCCTAGTGACTTAGGTAGTATGCTTACTCGTATGCGTGACTCTGCTATTGAGATGGGCGTCAACATGAAGCAGCTAAACAAAGTCTATCGTTCTAATAAGCAGATTACAGAACTGCGAGAGGCTATTAACGAGCCTTTTGAGAACCTAGAAGAGTTGGCCTTGTTGCGTCAGGACTTGCTTGACATGACTACAGGTAGGCTGGCAGCAGACAAAAACATAACTATCCCTGAAGCTCAGAGTACTATTGTTAAACTAAGACGTTTGGCATCGCCTCTGGCTACGCTTGCCGAAGAGACAGTAGGTAAATCTTTTTCTCAACGTATTGTTCGTGGCATGAACCGTGTGGTACGTGGTCAGACTGCGTTAGATAAGATGTGGAAAGGTATGGAGCCGTTTCGCGAACTAGCACAGGCTAATGTTAAGTTTAACGATGCGTTGCTTGACGTAATGAATAATCGTTTGACTCAAGAGTTTAGAGAAAAACAACTACAGGTAGCTATTAATATTGCCAAGGGTAAGATAGGTAAGGACTCTGAAGGTAGGCTCAATCAATTCTTTGATGACAATCTAGATTTTTCTAGTCGGTATCGTAGAGAAGTTACAGCGGGTGATCTGTCTCGTTTATGGATGCATTCTAATGTAACGTCTACTGCTAAGGATTCAAGTCTTAGATCCTTTAGGCAGAAAGGACAAGCACAGGCAGAGGATGCAGCTTCTAAGAATATTCAACGCCCTTCAATGGCAGAGTGGCGTAAGAAAAATGCAGAACGTCCTGCTGATAAACAGAAAGAGTACGAGAACATCTTTGATTCTCATTGGAGATGGCAACGTCAAACTCTCACGAGAATGGAGCTAGGTAAACAGTTAGGTTTCCGTACTGCAGGTAAGCCTCTTGTTGCTCAAGGTAAAAAGACTCTTGAAGAAACAGCGGCAAAGGAAGCAGGTACGTTTAAGTTGTTTGATGACAGGATCATTGAAGAGACTCTTAAGCGAGAGGGACTATCTGATACTCAGATTGCTAATGCCAAGCAGATCATTGATGACCTTGGTATCAACGCCAATAAGGGTATGTCTCACGAGCTAGAAATGATTCGTAGTCTTGGATACGTAGGTACTATTGCTAATCCCTACGGCGCTTTAATGAACGTGCATGACCTGTTCAACGCATCGTTTGAGTTAGGGCTAGGTAACGTACTTGGTTCTTTATTTGGACGTAATGGTATTAATTTTAGTCCTTCTGATATGGGACTAGCAAGGCAAGTCTTTGGTGAGTTTGTTCGTAAGGCTCGTAAAGGAACAGATCAAAAGCTATTAGGTGAGAAGATAAGTGGTAATAAGTTCCTAGAGAATCTTGCACAGGCTAGTGAGTCACTGCTTGAGTGGTCTATGAACTGGTCAGGCTTCTCCAAACTAGATCAGTTTGGTAAGAGCAGGATTATGGGTGCTTCATTCCGTAAAGCAAGGCAGGATATTAACAACGGATCGTTTGACACTAAGTGGCAGTACAGCTTCAGCAAGCCAGAGATTGACCAGCTCAAGCGAGACATAGCCTCTGGTAACACTAACAGTGAGTTAGTACGTGATCTTGTTATGTTTGATCTGTTTAGGTTACAGCCCATCAATGCTGCTGCACAGACTGCGTTTGGTCTTGCTAATCCCAATGCTCGTTTGTTCTATATGTTAAAGGGTTTTGCAATCAAGCAGTTTGATTTGATGGAGCGCAGAATCATTAAAGAATGGCAGGCAGGTAACAAGAAAGAAGCTCTACAAAACGCAGCAAGGTATCTGGTTCTGTCCGGTGGTGGTTATGGTCTTGTCAATGAAGCACGACAGGTAGTTAAAGGGGAAGCGCCAGATCCAGAGCAGGCTGCTATAGGTGCATTGTATCAGGTAGGTTCTGTTCTTACGTTTGGTGCAATGGGCGCTAACGACTATGGCTATGACAAGTTCATGAGCGATCCTGCAACAGCATTTATGAACAACATACTACCACCAGTAGGTGCTACTCTTCCTGCTAATGTACTGGAAGATACTGCTGATGTGGCAAGAGCGTTAGCGGCAGGCGAGGTTCCTGACCCGTTACCGGACGATACAATTAAGGCTCTCCCTATAGTGGGTAAATCATTAGGTGTTATTTTAGAGGACGAATAAAATGAATGACGACAAACACACAGTTTCCTATACGTCTATCGACTATCACAGTATGTGTCAGCGTTCTAAAGACCGTGTTAAAAAGATGCAGGCTGAAGGAATACCTACGCCCCATGACCCAAAGGATAAGCCAGAGGACGTAGGCAAAAG
>Ga0098046_1000819_pt1 | contig 10940 bp, 6 predicted proteins | sample 11BtaG_FD_77067 | JGI IMG/M metagenome (GOLD analysis project Ga0098046, IMG submission 77067) | Marine viral communities from the Subarctic Pacific Ocean - 11B_ETSP_OMZ_AT15265_CsCl metaG | ecosystem: Environmental > Aquatic > Marine > Oceanic | place: Pacific Ocean | collected 2015-01-16
ATAGTTTAAGTAATGGGCTTGGATTAGAAAAACTGGCTTCTGCTTTTGAAACTGGTGCTAATGCTATTGAGGCTATTGAAGCTGATATGGAAAGCGAATGGATGTTGTCTCAAGAATCAACTATAGAAACTTTAGGCGGCACTAAGTTTGCAGACCCAGCTGAAGAAATTACTGCATGGACAAAATGGGCAGATAGTGCGCCAGAAACAGCATCTAAAGATGCTAGAGGCATTATGATAACTGCTTTATCTGATTCTTTTATTAATAGTTTAGTTGCCAGTTTTACTAAAGAAATGACTTCTGATGATTATAAACTTCTTGGAAACAGCATTGAGTCATTTTTAAAAAGCGGAAGCACTGAGGCTCTTAATAGAATTAAATCTGGCAATGTTAGAAGAATATTAAAAAGTATTGATGTTCTTGACTCAAATGCAAAAGATTTAATTGCTAAAAGTATTAAAGGTGCAATAGACCCAGAAACTGGGTCTATTGAATTAATGGAGGCTGCTGCTAAAAAAATAGCTGATGATGAAGAAAGAAATGACAAAGCACTTGCATCAACAAAATTTAATGAAGCTCAAGCAGAAATTGACCATGCTATAAACACTAAAAATTATTTAGATGCTATTTCAGCATTTCAAACCATTGATCCCAAACATCTTGTTGGTACTCAATTAGCTCAATGGGAAAAGTGGAGCGCCACTTTAAGAGAAGAATTAAAGTTAAAAGGTAATGAAGATGCTAGAAACGAAATAACAAAGTCTGAAGCTAAACATTTAGAGCTTAAAATAAACGAAATGACAGCATTAGAGTCTGTAAGTGAGACTGGATCAGCTAAAATAAGATTAAGAAAGTATGTTATGGATCTTGTTGGTGAGCATTCAGCAACACAAATAGGAACATGGTTAGATCAGATTGATGCTGCACATAATAAATTAGTAAATCAAAGTATTACCCACAAAGATATTGATTTTGAAAATCAGGCTAGATCTTTAGTTGAGGGCTTTGAAGATTTAGCGGGTGATGGGATTGTTATAAGCTTAACAGATTTAAACAAAGCCAAAAAAGAAACTCGTGATTTAATTCAAAGCAAAAGTGGGCCTTTTGATGAAAAGCAATTTAATGAACTTGTTTCTAAATTAGAGGTTCAATATGCTTATTCTCTAGCAAACAATGTATATAGAAATTTATCTACTTTAACTAACGGTAATGGAATTAGTCCTAATAGGTTAGAAGTTGTTCTTGGGATGAAAGAAGATGAACTAAATAATTTAGATAAAACAACAGCTGAATACAAAGTGGGTATTGCACTATTTGAAGCCAGAACTTTTTTTGATGCCAAGTCAGAAGTAAGAACGATTATAAATCAAATTTCTAAGCAAAACAAAGTTCTTTTTGAAAATTTTACAAACGAATTAAATCTTAACACTAATGTTAGCAATGTTCGTGTTAACACTGTTAACTCTACTAATGAAGAGCTTCAAGATTATGAAAACGAAGTTTACAAAAAACAATTAGGTTTGCAGCCCAATCAAGCAATAAATTTTGATGCTCCAGATTTATTAATGAAAGATGACGTTGCAACTGATTTTGGTAAACAGTTACAACTAGATTTTTCTCAAGGTATTATTACACCACAAATTAAATTAGCTCTTCAAAAAGCTGCTGCAACAGGCATAGCTTCTGATAATGTTTTTCAACTATTTAATATGGGTAGTGGCACATCAAAGAATGGTGATGTTTTAAGAATATGGCACATGGATAAAAGAGTTGATGCCAAATCTATTGCTAGGTTAGGTGCAGCTATGCTGGCATCTGAGAGTGGGTTTGCAGAATCTCCTCAAGCAGCACTTAGCCAAATTGTATCTAATGCTAATGAGCTTGGTGGGGATATACGCAAAAGCTTAGAGGTAACTATTGATTCTAAATTAGATGAATGGATTCTTAAGAACTATTCAGATGCTGATGCTATTACACGCCAACGCTTACTTGAAGCATCTATTGCTTTGGGGTCAACTGCAACATCTCGTGATGATTTAAAAGAATCACTTGATAGGTGGATTGACGTTACATTTGGCGAAGATGAAATGGTTATTGGCAATAGGGTAAGCGACAATAAAGTTGTCGGTGCTAGAACTAAGTATATTAATTCTGATGAAATGAAAGCAATGGATGAGGCTGCTACCCAACTTGTTTACGCATCTGTAAGTGAAGAAGATAGAGCTAGATTATTTAGATCTTTAGACCCCTCATATGAACGTGAAGCCTTAATAACAAATCTAACAACTCAAGATAGCCCTAAAATTCAACCTTTGTTTGAATTAAAATATAAAGAGTCACCTGCTCGTAATGGTATATATTATGTTTATTTAAAAACAGATTTTGGTTTGGTTCAACAAAATAAATTAAGTGGTGAGCCAATAGCTCTTAATACTCTTGATTTTAAAGAAAAAGAAGAGCCGCATACATTTGTTTCTTTTTATCACACAGCTTATAGATCTGCTTTGCAAAATGATCCAAATGGTGGCGAATACGGTTTTCCAAGTTATACAAAAATGCTTGGTCAAGTGTTAGGTCTTGTAGATAAACCAAATCCTCCTCCGAAGTCTCAAAAAACTATTGATGCAATGGAAGCTTTAGTTTTTGCACGTTTTCCTAAGCGTATTAATGACCCAGAAATGAGAGAGGTTTTTGATGATTTGGTTACTAATGGAGTAATACTTCCTGAGCATGTTGATGAATTTTTAGCGGCAGCAGGTATTTTAGATGAGTGATCCTATTCTTCAAGTCCCACCTTTACAGCCTATTTCCAAAAAAACACCAGAAATAGTTAGATCAACGCCTTCTTATGGTGAAACTTTTGGTGCTAATTTAGACGAGTATTTTGCTGGCGCTATTAGTGGCACTTTAGCTGAGGCTAAAGGTTTGCCAGAGCGTGACATTGGTTTTAATGTTAATGACTATTTAATTGACAGGGGGATTAATCCTAAAAGTCCAGAAGGTCGTAGAATATCTGCATATGGTTTAAATGAAAGTTCAGCTGAACGTATGTATCAACTTTATCTTAGAGATACTAGAAACCAAGAAATTTTTGAAAAGTCTGGATTTGTAAAAACATTATTATCTGATCCTATATTTCTTGGTGAAATAGCTTTTACTGGTGGAGCTATTGCTTTAGCAAAAAAAGGCGGTAGGGAAGTTATTGAGAAAGGCTTTGCTAAAAGCTCTGATGCTTTCTTAACGTCAGTTGAACGTAAATCTACTGTAGCTGCACTGCAAGCTAGACGCGCTGAGTCATTTGCTAAAAAAGGTTTTCGCATTGCTAATTCTGAAGCTGCTTTTTTTGAAGGTACAGCAAACGTACTAACACTAGCTAATGATCTTGAGGGGCAAACAGAAGCAGATCAAGCTATTATAGCTGCAATGCAACGACAAGTTATTGCTCAAGGCATAGCTTCTGTTGTTGGTTATGGCATTGGTAGACAGTTAGATAAAAGCATTTCACAACCACAAGCTGAATCTGTGGCAAATTCTTATAGTGAGTCGATAAGAAATTTAAGAGAATTATCTGATGGCATTGATGCCAAACCTAAGAAAACAAGTGAAATTGTTATGACTGACGCTTTGCCAGAAGTTAATGATGATGATTTGTTATTGACTGGCGAGTGGTTTACAAACTCTATTTTTTATCGAGCGTTGCCTACACCTGTTAAGGCTGTGATGGGTAAGTCTAGTCAAGCAACAAAAGACGTAAAGCTAAGGTTTATGCGTTTGGTTAATGACGCTGGCGTAATGTTTAAGCTTAACCAGATTGGCAAATCATTTGGCAAATCTGTTCATCAAGAAGCTGGTGAGCTATCTGGTCGGTGGGGTTCTGTTTACAATGAGATTCATGAGATTTGGGGTGAGGTATCATCAAGCGGTAATTACAATGTAGCTGATATGCAGATTAGTAATACTATCGAAAGCATTAAGAAACTTCGTGGTAAAGAAAGCTTAACCTTTGAGGACTTTGGGCAGCGTGTAGTTGATTTATACATTGGTAATAAAGCACCACAAACTGATGCTGAGAGTCGCGCTGTTGAGGTGTTGCGTAATTACTTTAATGAATGGGATAAGATGCTTAATGACGTTGGTTTGTTGGGCGGCACTAATACTTTAGTTAGAAGGCAAGGTAATATTGGTGAGCGTATAGGCTCAATGGAAAATGTCTTTGATGACATTATGAAGTCTAATCGTAATTTTTTAGAAGAAGAATTGTCTCGTCTTGATGGCTATATTCAAAACATGAACAAGAGTCAGGCTGCTCGAGGTCTTACTGATAAGCAAATAGCTAGACGGTCTGAGCTTGAATTAGAAAAAACACGCATTGCTACAGCAATAGAGCGCACAAACTTTATTAGAAATATTGATGATGCCATTCGAATGATCGATGAGCTGTCAGTTACAGCAAGACAAAAGACTGCCATTGAAAAGCTGGGCAAACATATTACAGAAATGAAAGATCGTTTGGATAATATAAATGCGTATCTTGATGGGTCTGCTGTTGAGAAAGGTTTGCGTGAAAACTTTTTTCCTAGATACTTTGATCGAAGAAAGATTGCATCAAACAGAGAAACATTTGAAAGAATATTAACAGATCATTATATAGAGAAACCATTTCGCTGGACTTGGGACGAAAAGACAAAACGCTATACGCAAAAGATGCTTGACCCAGATCGTCAGTCTGCATCTCGAAGAGCAAAGCAAACAGTAGATGAGATATTAGATCTTGTAGATGATGATGGCATAGAAGACTTTGCATACTTTGGTAACGGTAGATCAAAACATCTTCTTCATCGCAAACTTGATATACCAAATGAAAAGGTAAAAGAGTTTATAGTTACTGATCTTAAACAGGTTGTTGTTGCTTATAATGAAAAAGTGGCTCCCAAGTACGCATTTGCTAGACAGTTTCGTACTGAAAATGGTGCGCCAGCAACAATCGATGATGTGATTGCCCAGAACACAAGAGAGATGCAAAAGGAAAATATACCACAAGCTGAGATAAATAGAATTAATAAGGAGTTTATTGGTTCTTATGATCGTATTGTGGGTCGTGTATTAACAAAACCTGATGGTGTATCTAGCCGTGTTGCTCAATGGTTACAAACAGCAGCACAGTGGACTTACCTTGGTGGTGCTGGCGTTGCAGCTGTAGCAGACTTTTCTAACATATTTATGGATCATGAACTAAAGAACATTGCAAAAGGTTTAATATCTTTAGCTCAGGATAACTCTGTAACAATGGCTAAGAAAGAGTTGCAAAAAGCTGGTGATGGCATGGAGGTTATTTCTGGCACTTATCAGATGAAGTTTTTAGAGAGTTTAAGTAGTGATCCGTTTCGTAGTGGCCTTACAGATAAAATAAATACTGGGTTTTATAAGTTTAACTTACTGTCTCAAATGACAACTATAGCAAAAACTATGGATGGTATGTTTAGAACGCATACAATTATTGAATCTGCTATTGAGGTAGGGAAAGGTGGCGGCTCTAAGTTTCAGAAAGAGTTTCTTGCTCGATATAATATAGATCAAGCAATGGCAAAACGTATTGCTTCTCAGCCATACGACACAACAAACAATAAGTTTATACTTGGCAATACTGATGCTTGGGATGACAAAGGCGCATTGGAAGCATTTAGATCTGCATTAAGAACTGGCGTTATGAACCGTATTATTATGGGTACACCAGCTGATAAACCGTTAGCTATGTCAGGAAAGACTTATCTTCCTATGCACATTGCAGAAACACTTGGCATGAAAGAGAGTAAACGAGTTAAGGGGTACGCTGAGATTGAGCATCCTATGCTTGCTTTACCATTTACATTTTACACTTATACTGTTGGTGCTTTAAACAAAGTAACAACTAACTATGCACAAGGTGTAGTTAGAAACCCAGCAGCACATTTTGCTGTAGCAATGTTCTTAGGTTATAATATTGTTAAGTTTAGAACTAAGGACTGGGCTTGGGATGAGATGGACATCGAAGATAAAATACTTCGAGCATTTGATTTTTCTGGTCTTGCTGCACTTTACAGTGACATGTTTTACAGATCTTTAGAAATGGGTATGGCATTTGATATAGATAATCCATTGCCATTTCAGCCTAAGTTTCAAGATGATCCCGATGCTGTTGGCGGTATAGTATCTATATTTGGTGCGCCAGCTGATTATGCATATGGTTTTGTTAAGAGTGGCAAAGAGTTTGCTCAAGGTGAGTATGGTGATGGCACTGAGACTTTTGTTCGTCAGATACCGCTTGTTTGGAATGTTTTTATTAAACAACAGATGAACGATATTAAAAGCGCACTTGGCGATTTTGCGAGTACATTTGAATAATTTGTGCGTTTGCAAAGGTGATTTGTGCGTTGCCACTTTTTATCTTCACTGCTATTTCGATAAAAAAAGAGGTAAAGTATGACTATTAGTTTATCAGATAATGATCCTCGCGTATCATACACAGTTGGTCAGGGTGTTACTCAAACATCTTTTGCTGTGCCATTTGAGTTTTTTGATAACGATGATCTTAATGTTTATGTTGATGGCACATTAAAAACATTAACAACACATTATACTGTATCTGGTGGTGATGGCTCTACTGGCACAATAACAACTACATCTGGCAATAGTGTTGTAGGCGCGTCAGGTGGCTCTACAGTAGTTATTACACGTTCTATAGATTTAGACCGCACAACAGACTTTCCCTCATCAGGGCCGTTTAATATTGCTTCTTTGAATACAGAGCTTGATAGGTTCATTGCTATTACTGCTGACATTCAAGATGATGTTAATAGATCTTTAAAGTTGGTTGATTTTGATAGTGCGGTTGACACTCAAATGCCACTGCTTGCTGCTCGTAAAGGTACAGTACTTGGTTTTAATGCAAGCACTGGTGTTCCAGAAGCTGGCCCTAATATTTCTGATGTTCAGAGTTTGGCAGCAGTAACAGCTGATATTGCTGCATTAGCTGATATTGAGGATGGCACAGTAGCTACTGATGCAATATCAGGATTGGCTGCAATAAAAGCAAATGTTACAACTGTTGCTGGCATATCATCAAATGTAACAACGGTTGCTGGAAACACTACAAATATAAATACGGTAGCTGGTAATAATTCCAACATTACAACCGTTGCTGGTATATCTGCCAATGTAACTTCGGTTGCTGGTGTATCTGCTAATGTAACAACGGTAGCTGGTATATCATCTAATGTCACAACAGTATCAGGAATATCATCTAATGTTACATCTGTTGCTAATATTAGTTCAGATGTAACAACAGTTTCTGGCATATCAGCTAACGTAACTTCGGTTGCTAATGATGCTACAGATATTGGAACTGTTGCTACTAACATTGCAAGCGTAAATACTGTTGGAACAATATCTGCTGACGTTAACGCAGTAGCGGCAATAAGTTCAAATGTAACCGCTGTTGCTAATGATGCTACAGATATTGGCAATGTTGCTGGTAGTTTAGCAAGTATAAATTTAGTAGCATCAAATATTAATGGAGGAACTCTCACTGGCATACAAGACTTTGGTTCTGTTGCTAATACAGTTGCGAGTTCTACTGATTATGGGAGCGTGTAAATGGCTATACAAGTACAAATTCGAAGAGGGAATGAGGCAGATAATAATGCTTTAACTGGCGCACAGGGTGAGCTTACCTTTGATACAACAAATAAAAGGGTTAGAGTTCATGATGGTTCTACTGCTGGTGGTTTAGATTTATTAGGTGATTTTCCTTCTGGCTCAAACAATGTTTCTTTAGGTACTGGCGCACTTGATGATTTATCTGGTGGCAGTCCAGGGGGCAACAATACTGCTATTGGTCACGATGCTTTGGGTGCAAATACAACTGGAAGCAGAAACACAGCTGTTGGTACAGCTGCTTTAAAATTAATTACAACTGGTAGTTTTTGTACTGCGGTTGGGTATCAAGCATTAGAAAATAATACTGGCAATAACAATACTGCTGTAGGTGACCAAGCTCTTGAGGCTAACACTTCTGGAACTAATAACTCTGCACTAGGTGATGATGCATTAGTAGCTAATACGACTGGCAGTAGTAATGTAGGAATAGGGGCTAGTGCATTAGCTGCAAATACAACAGCAGGTAACAACACTGCTGTTGGGTTTCAGGCTGCTGCTTCTAATACAACGGGAACTGACAATGTATCCATTGGAAAAAATAGTTTTGGCTCAAATACGACAGGAAGTTCAAATGTTGCTATAGGTGAAAATGCTTTAGGTAGTAACAGCACCGCAAATAACAATACCGCTGTTGGGTATCGGTCGTTTCTTTCAAACACCACAGGGACTTTAAACACTGGTCTTGGCTTTCAATCTGGTTTTTCAAATACTACTGGTTCTGTTCTTGCTTTGGGGTATCAGTGTCTTTATTCTAATACAACTGGAGTTGGTAATACTGCTGTTGGTCGTTACGGTGCTTTACATTTAAATACTACTGGCGACTACAACACGGCTGTGGGTGACGAAGCACTGTTTAATGTCACCACCGCAAGCAGACTTACGGCTGTGGGTCATCAGGCTGGGTATAACGCAACAACAGCAACTGCTCTTGTCTTGATTGGTCGTGAAGCTGGTAAGGCAATAACGACTGGTTCAGAGAATACTGCTGTTGGTTATGATGCTATGCAAAAAACAACGACAGGGGCTAATAACGTAGCGGTGGGTATGCGGAGTTTGTTTTCTAACACCACCGCATCCAACAACACTGCGGTTGGTCATTTGGCTCTTTCATCTAACACTACTGGCGCACAGAATACAGCGATAGGCAGATACTCTATGGAGGACAACACCACAGGTATTGAAAATGCTGCTCTTGGGTATCAGTCCCTTTATGCCAATACTACTGGAGCTCAAAATACAGCTATTGGTAATTATGCGTTATTTGCAGCCACTACTGCAAATGATAATACTTCTGTTGGATACAACAGTATGGGTGCTCTCTCTACTGGCGCACAGAATACAGCGGTAGGTCGGAATGCTCTGGCGGCTAACACCACAGGTGCAAGCAATACTGCAGTTGGTTATCAAGCCCTTGGTGGTAGTGGTGATGGTGTAGGTAATACAGCTGTTGGTTTTCAAGCTTTAAGTGCTAACTGTGATAATGTTAATACTGGTGTAGGAAGGTATGCATTAACTCATTGCACAGGCGCACATAATACGGCTGTGGGAGATCAAGCAGGTAATAACATTACCTCTGGTTCTAATAATTTTTTTCTAGGAAAAGACACAGGAATTACAGGAAGCCCGGGTGGTAATCAAACTACAGGAAACAACAGGGGTTTTTTGGGGGATGAACAAATTACTTCCATTAATGCTCAAGTAGATATAACGGCAGCTTCTGATGAACGTGATAAGACAGACTTTACTGAACTAGACTTAGGTTTAGATTTTGTAAAAGCTATGAAACCATACACTTTTAGGTGGGATAAGCGTTCTAAGTATGGGAACAAATATGCTGAAGATTACGATTTAAACTCACAAACCCCAGATGGAACTCATAAAGAGGATTGGTTAGATTTAGGTTTTAAAGCGCAAGATGTAAAAGCATTAGAAGAATCATCTAATTATAAAATTGCAGATAAAACAAATTTAACTGTAAGTGTAACTGATGATGGTAAACAATATGGAATGAGGTACGCTAAGTTAGTACCAATCTTAGTCAAAGCAATCCAAGAACAGAACGCATTAATTGAAGCACTCACTGCAAGAGTGACAACACTAGAATCATAACTAGTTAGACAGAAAAGGAGAAAGAAATGTCTGATGAAATAACCAAAGAAGAAATAGCACAGCACTACACAGCAATGGGTCACTCTGTTGATCTGTTAAACGCAGGGAAACCTGATGACATGGAAGCAGACAATTGGACTGCAAGCAAAGCTCGTAACGTAGAGCATTTAGAGTTGATGGTAGCGAAGGACTTCTGGACTGACGAAAGCATGACTGCTGTAAACAAAGCAATTAAAGACAACTCATAAGGATTTGACTAATGGTAAAAGACGAAAACAAAACCATTATGGTTAATGAAATTGAATACTTTTTAGATGATTTTACTGACGAGCAAAAAATTGTTTTAAATCATGTTCAGGATATAGATAGAAAAATTGCTAATTCACGTTTTAATCTCGATCAACTTATGGTTGGTCGTGAAGCATTTGCAAAACAATTAGCAGATTCTTTAGAAACTCCATTAGAAAAAGTAGAAGCTGCGGAGTAATGCAAAGCTGTGGATAAACTTCCCAAAGTAAACATAGCAGTTATTGGGGTAATATGCTCTAGCTTGGGTGGTATGGTTTGGTACGCTAGTGAGCAAGCTTCTATAATATCTAATCTCGAAGCAACCGTTTCTGTGCTTAATGCTGAAAGCAATACGACTGATAAGGTTAATATGGTCAGAGATATTGAACAGAACAAAATGAATATAGAAGAAATGGTTGAGATTCTTGCTGAGTTATATGAAGACATTGAAGATGGTGACAATGAGATCTGGGCAGATATTGACATGATTAATGAGGATATGGGTGGCATGGCTAGTCATATGATGGAGATCATCAAGCTACAGTCTCGCATTGCAATCTTAGAAAAGACAGTAGAGTTCACTCGTAACGATGGGATGTAACGATGGACCCTATTACAATCCTTGCTGGAATCAAAACAGGATTGGCAGCTGGTAAAACAGTAGCTGGTTTGTCTAAACAGATTGGACAATTCTTTGACGCAACTGACCAAGCTAAGAAAACGCTACAGAAAAAAGGTGTATCAAGCAAAAGCTCCAATGCTACGGCGCTGGATCGCTGGGCTAAACTCCGACAGGCTGCGGAGGCTGAAGAAGAACTCAAAGAATGGATCACTCAAACCTACGGACG
>Ga0098046_1000832_pt1 | contig 10867 bp, 27 predicted proteins | sample 11BtaG_FD_77067 | JGI IMG/M metagenome (GOLD analysis project Ga0098046, IMG submission 77067) | Marine viral communities from the Subarctic Pacific Ocean - 11B_ETSP_OMZ_AT15265_CsCl metaG | ecosystem: Environmental > Aquatic > Marine > Oceanic | place: Pacific Ocean | collected 2015-01-16
AGGCTAAGATTTGTTATTCTTTCTAAGTTTACTATTTCGCCATTTGTCAAGCGGTACATCACTCCGAACCATCCCCACTTTTCTGCGAAGGATTCACTTGCAATTGCTCCTTCATTTCCTTCAGCGTCTCCATCAAAGATGATTGCGAAGTCATTGACAATACGTTCACGAAACGATAAAAAAAAACCAGCGCTCCTTGCACTTGTTCTGCTGACATCTTTTTCATTTCTTCAGCTCGTATAGTTAAACTGTCATCATATGCCTTAATGGTATAAACTCCACTATCTGTCTTTTCTGTTACAGGTCTATAAAGAACCGCCATAATCTCTGGCAAGTGTTTTTCTATTCCATTCTTTATAAACGTTTCCAAATCGGCATATTCTCCGAGAGTAATGTCATCCAACTTCGGATGAAAACCATACTCTACTCCATTTATTTCAATTATCCTTTTTAAAGAACTATCTTGTCCTGCTTGTAATTTTGCAACCTCGCCCATTATTACAGCAACATCTCTCAAACTAAGCTGATTGATTAATTGCTTAGGCATATTAGATAAGGCTGCTATTGTTTCTTCTGCTTCTTCTGCTTTATTCCCTGTATCAAATTCAATTAATTTTAGCCAAGTTTCTAACGTTACATCTGACCAACTGTTTATTAATTTGAACTGCTTTACCTTACCGCCCTTCTTAATCTTTACTTTCATAGTGTTCTTGTTATATAATAGAAAAAGTTGATATTTAGTTTACTGTACGAAATACCTCCCTGCATTTGGATTATCTAAGTGATAAATAATATTGTACCTTATTCCGTCTATTGCGTGATTGTAATTGTCCACGTATAATTTTGAACCTTTATCGGCATATACATAATTGTTTAATTCTTTGGCTATGTTTGTAGATTCAGGTGATACAACTAATTGATAATCTTGCATTCTAGTTATACCACTTTCAATAGTTCCTTTCTTAACTGGTTTAATGTTTACACCTAAATGTTTAAGATCAGCAATCAGTCTTGGCTCTGCTGAATCGGCTATTATTAAAGTATTATCTACTTTCTCTAATATGATTGCAGCTAGTTCTTGACTCTTTAAACCATTACGATATATATGTTCTTTAAGGTATATCTTTTTATGCTTCTTATCAATAGCTACTTCTGTAAGTGAGTCAGGATCTATACTAAAACCAAAGTCCATTCCACAAGAAGTTTGTAGGTTATCAGGATTAAATTCTCCAATTGTCCAATTCTCAAATACTACACCCTCAGCCTTGTCTAACCAACCTCCTAAAATTTTATGTTGGTACTTTTTAAAGTTAGTATGCTTTATGCTCTTAATACGCCCTAGGAAACTCGTAGAGAGATTTTCTACGTTATCTAGGTATGTACTGTGGATATAGCACACATTGTCTTTAACACCATTAAAACCTGCTTCAACGCCTTTGTCTTGAAAAAACCTATTATAAATCCAATGCTCTTTGGTAACAGGATTCAAAATTAGTATTACTCTATTCTGTATATTCTTCTCTCTAATACTAAGGTCTATTGTGTCAAAGATGTTTTCATCTATAAGTTCTTCAGCTTCATCAAGCACCCAATTAGACACTCCTGTTAAAGATTTAAGTGAAGCCGTTTGATTTCCTGCTGATGTCTTTATGCCTCTAAATAGAATGTCGGATTTATTCTTTAAATTTACTACCTCAGCTTTATTTACACTAAATATATTCTCATAACCTAAAAGACCTATCTTTTCTAAGAACTCAGGAATGATAGATAAGTGAGCCGATACCATAGTGTATCTAGTAAACAAAACTCTAATATTTATAGACATTGTAAGAAGCGTTAAGAATACTGTAACAGCAAATGACTTTCCAGAACCTCTACCACCTGTGATAATGAAGTATCTAGCATCCGATTGAAATAAAGGATTATATTTTTCGTTAAGATCCAGTTTTTACAAAGTTTATTAAAGGCATATTAAGGCTTTCTTCATTAGATGTTACATCTACCCTTTGCTGAGGTTTGCCATAGAAGTATTCAAAGAATAATTTAACCGCCCATTGTTCCTTTTTCTCTAAACCTTTTTGTAATGACTCTAAAGCCATTGCATTCATAGGTGTTAGATTCTCTATTAGCTTTTGTTCTTCTGCTTTTGCCTTACGCCCTGCTCCTGTTCTTTTTCCACCGTGTGTACTCATTTTGAAATAATTTGATTAATCAAGTTGTCATTATATAATAGAAACTTACTTGAATTCATTTGGAAGCATTAGTCTTATACCTAATTCACTTAAAGCCCATATCCTTATTTGGTTTGCATATACTTCAAAGTCTTTAGTGTTCATTCTAGCTGTACTGTTTACTGTTTGTAGTCCTATCTGTTTATCGTTTATCTCTATGCTTTGCCATTCACTTGCAAACTTTACTTTCAGGCAATCGTGCATTTCATCAGGAAAGTAGCCTAGCTCTTGACTTAATGGTTGTACTATACAAGCCCAGTAATAATTGTTCTGCATATTAGACCTATTGTTTCTTTGTTTTTTTACACTTACTATGTAATTGTTATCAAGTTCTTTTAAGTAATTAAAAAGACTTTGTTTATCCTGCTTATTGTTTATAGCAAAGTTCATTAATCAAAAGGCTCGTTTACACCTCTTTCACCTATTAGCTTTTCTTTAGCCCCATCCCATAGCATATCACGTCTTTTACTTAGTGATGGTTCTGTACGTTTTAGATTAGGCATACCTTCTGTTGGTTCGCTATCCATATACTTACCACATCCACATTTAACATCAGTAACCCATTTTCCATCAACAAAGATAATCTTAGCCTTTGCTACTTCTTTTTCTTCTTTACCACATTTACAAGCATATAAAGTCATTGCTCACTTTTCTTATACAGATTGTCTAGTTCAAAGTGTAAATGGTTTATTGCTTTTTGTATATCTTGTTCAGCAGGGTTTCCTTCTTTCTTTCCCGCTCTAAGTAAATAACTTACTGACGTACCTACATTGTAAGATAAGTTAAAGTCTTCAACTACTTTCCTAGCTGAGTATCCATATTTAGTTCCAGAGTAGTAACTTGGCTCTGTTGTTTCTTTATAATCTATTGGCATCATTCATTCTTTTTAGGTTATTATTTAATTTTTTATTTTTATTTCCATTTAACTTGCAGTCAATAAAGAAAAGAACTATTGCACTTACTACAAAGACTGCTAGTATTAGTAAGATTATCTTCATTTTTCCAAGAGCTTTAAAAGTTGTTGGCTAGTATAGATTCTGTCATCGCCTGAATAGTTTTCATAGATGCAAGTAAAGTTTTCATCTTCACCTTGATCCCAAGTCCAAAGGCTTTTCACATTTTTTTTAATATGATAGCGTAGAACTGACTTTATTGATTTGTAGTTTTTTTTATTCATTGTATTTATTATATAGTTTTTTTATTCCATCATAACAAGTTGACAAACAAGAACCACAATTAGTCCCTGTTCCGTAATTAGTGTTATAGATTGTATTGTAGGTCTCTATCATACGTTTTTTAGCTGCTACATTTTTAGCTCTACCTGTCTTTAAGTCATCCCACATATCTAATATTTCATCTATAATCTCTTGAGGTAAATCATCAGGAGTTTCTATCTCAGTTGTTTTTTGCCATTTCTTTTGACTGCATTCCATAGGTGCAAGACGTGCCTTGATTTTCATAAAGCAGCCGCAATCTTTACAAGTCCCTGTTGGTTTAAAATAATAAACACATTCTCTACAGATAGATATTCTATCCTTATATATTTCATCAGGAACAAAGAACTTATTCATATTAAAACAATTCTTTTTGTTGTGCGCTCAATCTTTGTCTTATTATATCACAATATTCAGAACTCATCTCACTTCCTATATAGTTTCTTTTATTTAAAATACTCATCTTTGCAGTTGTTCCGCTTCCCATAAAGCAATCATAAACTAAATCTCCTTCATTTGACCAACTTTTTATATGGTCGTTTGCTATTTTTTCAGGGAATACCGCAGGATGCCCTGTTTTATTTTGTGCTATTGCTATTTCCCAAATATTATTTTTATATCTTTTATTATTTAGTATAAATGTTTTTTTTGTTCTTCCGTTTTCTCCACCTATATTTTTACAAGTAGAATTATAAAGTTTACCTGCGCTTTTACAATCTACTAAAATAGGGTTAAAAGTTTTGGGTTTACCTTTTGTAAAAACAAACATATATTCAAAACAATCAAAATATCTTTTTGTTTTTATTTTTGGCATAGGATTTGTCTTTTGCCATATCATAGTATCGTGCAATTTAAAACCACATTCTATAAAGTATAAGGCTTGTTTGAAACTCGTTCCTGTTTCACTACCTTTTACTGTAGCATCTCCAACAAGCCAAACAACTACACCACCTTCTTTAGTTACTCTATATAATTCCTTTGCTATATTTTCAAAGTCAAAACTATATCCATTATAAGTTCTTAAATTATCATAAGGCGGAGATGTAACTGTTAAATCTATAAAATTATCATCCATTCTTTCCATAGTGTCTAAACAGTTTTCATTGTATATTTTATTTATATTCATTCAACTTCTTTTTAATTATTGTTCTAACTTTATCTATTGTAGTAAATAGGCTGTTTCTGCTTATACTTGTTTTCTTAGCTAGTGAATCAAGGGTGTTGCCTTCATAATAATAAAGTTCAAAAACCTTCTTATCGTACCAACTGAAATCTGATTCTTCTAAGGCTTGGTCAATTTCTTCTAGCTTTGTCCATTGCCAATTATCTATTTTTTCATTTGGAATATTTGATATGTTTTTATTATTAGCAATATTACAAGCCACATCATCATTACTAAAAGTTGTGTTAGCAGAATAAGAGCCACCATCAATATGTGTGTAATATTTTTCATACTTATAAAAAAAATTGCTTCTTGGGCTTGTTAAAGAACGTCTTAGTGCTACAGATCCATACTTGGTAATTCCTTCAATTCCGTCTTTATCGTAAATTGATTTTAAAGTTTCAGGATTCATCTGTTGAAGAAAATATAACATCAGTTCCTGAACAGCATTATCTATTTTATTCTTATCAGTTGTAAGACCATAAGCCATAGTCCTAAACTTATCTGATAATTTTGCTATTTCTTTATATATCTCAGTCATCAGCAGGAGTTATTCTATCAATCTTATCTACTGTTTCTTGCAGTAATTCATCAAGTATTATCCTATAAGTTCTTAGTGCTGCTCTATTTCCTTTGGTTTCTAAGGCTGCAAAATAACCATTAGTTGCAACTGATACATTTATAGGGATTATCATTAACCAATCAAAGAAGTTGTGTTCTTTTGTTCCTGAACCGTAATTATTATGATATTCTAGAATTAAATCTATAACTCCTATGTAGTTTTGATATCTTACTTTTGTGCTTGTTTCTTTTACAAATTCTTCACACATTATTAAATAAGTTTCTATTGCTTGTTGGTGTTCTTCGTTAGCATAAATCGTTTTCCGCATACGCAAACTTAATATAAAAGTTTATTCAATCCCTTTGTCTTTTTTTAACTTTTCAACAAGGTCTTTGTAATAACCTATCTTTTCTTCATAATCACTCCTAGTAAACTTGACTATTGACTTAGCTAAAAATTGTAGTTCTTCTGCTGTTCCTTCACCATACTTAGCTTCTAAATTTAAAGCAAATTTATATTGTTCCCCCTGCTTGAACATATTACATCCTACGCATTGCGGTTGACAATTTTCTTCATCAAATCTCGTGGCTAAGAAACTTCTTGATTGAAAGTGCCCATTCTGCATTCCTTTTTTATAATGCTTTATACAACCGCAAGTGAAGCATTGTACCATTCCTTCATCTGTTGCATCTCTTAATCGAATGAACAAACTAAACCATTTGTCTAGTTCTTTTTTTAATTTACTTATTGTCTTTTTCATCTGAATAAATTATTTTCAATTTTACTCAATCTTTCTTTTGTAATTGCAAATGCTTTTTCTGATATATCGCATCCAATATATTTAAACCCCAACTTAGTTGCAACTGCTAAAGTAGAACCGCTACCCATAAAAGGATCGAAAATTGTTTCATTATTTGCTGTAGTTTTTATTATATTACCTAAAACTTTTTCAGGTATTTGATTAGAATAATTTTCTTTTTCTTTACTTACATTTTTTACTAAATTAATATTCCACCAATCGTATAATTTAACTTCAGAATTTACTCTTATGTCATCAGGATTTTTTGGTTTTTGTTTTACTTTATTAAAATCAGGCTTACAATTAAAAAATGCTATACTTCTATGTTGTTTTCCCATATTACTATTGTAAACCCATTGAACTACTTTTGTTGGAACTCCCATTGTCGGCACTATAAATTTTATTATGTCTTCTATGTAATGTATGACAACTAATTTAAAATCTTTAAAATGGGTAAACATTTCTAAATAATCTTCTTCGCTTAAATTATCTTTATAAATATCATAATTCCAGTTAACATTGTAAGGTGGATCTGTTATAATTAAAGTATTTTGTTTATCTAAGTCCTTAATTATTTCTTTAAAATCTTTATTGTAAATCATAACCCAAGTCTTTACGCCATTTGTCTTGTAATATTCCTTTTCTTAAGTTATACTTTTTACCTCTGTATTCAGGACACTCTTCTTGTAGCTTTGCTCTTGCTCTTTTTATGCTAGGTGCTGATGTAAATTTATTACTAGCATATAATTTTAAAAACTCTACAATCGGTGTTTCTTGAGTCATACCTTCAATATGACCAAGTTCTTCTGCCCAAATATTTGAGCATAATCTATTGTCATCATCTCTTAAATCAGGATACATCTTTAGCCAATACTTGACTTTCTCTTTTGTTTTCATTTTGTGTTTGTTTTCGTTTACCTGCTATAACTCTTGATGGTGCTTCAAATCCAAATTGCATTTTAAATAAGCTACACTTATCAGGATTATAAAATTTTTCTTTTTTCATTTTAATTTTCTTATTAGCCACATTACAATGGCTGTTACTATTACCCAACCTATCATTTGAGTAGCTTTATTGGTTCTTGATAATATGGAACATTCTTTTGTTTTAAAGTTTCTACTTGATAAGTGGCATCATCTATTACTTTTTTATGGGCATACGTCCACTTATAAAAAGTTCTGATGTTTAAAAATGGTTCATCTTTTCCAAATCTTATACCTAATCTAAATGCATCTTCTATTTGATTAAATGTCATTTTACCAAAACGTATCTCTTGTATTAAGTCCTGAGCAAATATCTTGCTTAAACTAGCTAGAGTTTTAGGATCTGCCTTATGCCCTATTTCTACTGATGTTTTTGCTATCAGGTTTAAAACTTTTTCAGTAAGCTCTTGTAGGTTTTCTTGTTTTAGTGGTTTCATAATTTCTTATCTATAATCTTTTTAATTTGTTTTTCATCTAAATAAGTACCATCTTCTCCATAGTATTCTATGTGAGTTCTATAGTTTGATACACTTATTAGTAAATGATACTCTACATTCTCAGCATAACCTTCTTCTCCTATATTTGCTCTTTTTACTAATTCGCCTTCAGGAGTTAAATCTATTAAATTTGGTAATTTCATATTTTCTTTTTTTAAATTAATTTTTTAGCTTCTTGCCAAGCATTGATTTGAGAGTCTAGCTTTGACATTGTTGGTTTTTTATATTCTCTTTTTTCCCAAGTAATAATTGCTTGTTTCCAATTTTTCATTTTATTTTTTCCTATCATCCAATCTTTAGATTCATAAAAACTAATAAAAGCTTCTGCATCTATATTATTATTACGCAAGATACAATAATTTTTAACTTCATCTAAAGTAGGTTTTTTAAAGAAAGCCTTTCTATTACTATCTGTAAGATTAGTATTAGTTATATTTATATTAGTATTATCTGTAAACTTTTCTTTACTAGGTATGTTAACTAAAGTTATCAACCTAGATAATATTTCTTTACTACCTTGTTTATATATGTTAACACGCTTAATATAATTATTGTCTTCTAAATTCTTTAGCCATTTCTGTATTGACACTCTACTAACTTCATATAGTTTACAAAAGTAATCAGTTGAAGCTGTACATTTACCATTCATATTACAAAGTGCAGTTATCTCTGCATAAAGTAGTTTAGCGTTTGGGGTTAAGTTTTTGCTGTATCTTACCTCAGCAGGGATAACTGCGTAATAGCTTGGTTTTATCATAAAATTTCTAAATTATAGTTACAATCTCTGAGGGCTAACTTACATAATTCTAATTGATTGTAGAAGTCTTTGTAAGAAACTTTAATATCAACCCCTACATTTCCTGATGTAATCTTAATTGTAGCTTGAGGGTTTACACTATGCTTAACACCCTGTTCTCTAAGATGATGCCTTAAATGAAACATATCAGTAAAAGTTCTTTTTGAATCGTGGATATTTGTGTAAGCGTTATAGATTCTATTAAAACAATCTCGATACTTTTCCCAAGATGAATAGTTAGATTGGTGCATCTTTTCATAATGATAAATAAGAGTTCTATCTCTTTTAATCTCTTTTGATATTATAGATCTATGAGTTTCATCTACCATTCTTGCAACTACAGCCGCAACCATTCTTGGCACTTGTAATTCACTCTTTCTGCTTTTAAAAGAGAGTGAACCCTTACGCAACCCCATCAATGATGTTGTAAGGTTACATAAGGTTTTAAAGTTATCTTCAGCTATCATTAGAAAGGCATATCTTCATCAGCAGTAACAAAATTATCACCTACTGTTTCTTCTCCCATCTTAGCTATAAACCAACCATCAATATTATGGTAGTATTTGCCTTTAAATTCTCTTGATGATAAGTTGATTGAAACATTAACTTCTGATCCTTCTTCAATATCTCTAAGTTTTTTTACCTTATCACCAAAGAAACTAACTACTACTTCTTTATTGTAATCTGTATTTTGTTCAATCAATATAGATTGTTTTTCCCAAGACTTACCAGACTTGCTTGTTCCTGTTTCTCTTTCTAATTTTGCTACTAATTTTCCTGTAATTTTCATTGTTTTTTATTTATTAATTAATTATTGTTTTTTAAAATCTTCTGATTCATCTTCACCAAATACTCCTAGTTCATAGAATCCTGTTAGTTTTAGAACTGCTCTTGACATTGCTCTTTTCTCTGCCATTTCCATCACGTACCAGGTGTTACAGTTACCATCTTTGAATCCACCTTTTAGAGCTGAACCAAATGTTTGTATTTCTGTTTCTGCTTTTGATGCGTGTGCCTTAACAACGCAAAAATCCTTTTCGCATTTTATTACATCAAAAGTCATTCCAATATCTTCTATTGCCATAATCTTTTCAATTCCACTTCTTGTAATAATGATATAATGCTGATGCTTAAACACATCATCTTTAGTTAAGTTATACCTTATGTACTTTTCTTTTAATACTTCTGTTTTCATATCTAATCTGTTAGTTAATAATTTTGTTAAAAATACTATTTTTATTTTGTTTTTATGTATTTTGTTAATTGTTCTTTTATATATTCTAATTGTTCTTTATCAATCCATTCTAAAAAGTTATAAGAGTCAAAACAGATTTGAAAGTCTTTACCATATTCATCTGTACCCCTTAAATATACTTCGTTTTCGTGTGCTTGAAATGTATTAATATCATTCATTCTTTTGTGTATCATTTTATCGTTTTCCATTTTTTTTATTCGTTATTATTATTATTATCTAGTTCTGCATTAAAGCATTCATTGCAAATTTCTTCATAGTCAAAAAAACTATCTAATTCTTCTCCGCAACAATTACATTCTTGGTTGTTTCCATCCCAATTAATAGGGTTGTTTGAGTCGTTTGATATATATGTGTCCATTAGTAGTTAAGTTGTATGTGTAGCAATATAGACGCTACTGTTAATAATATAAAAGAAGTGTACAAAAGCCAAGATGGTATTTTATCTACAAATCTTTGTTCCATATTTTCTATTGTGTAATTCTTGTAGTCATTTTTGAATACAAATGTTGCTAGTTCTTGAGCATTCATAAATTGAACTGATTTAGTTATCTTGTGAGTTACTTTGTAGTCTGCCCCTGTTGTGATGTTTAAGTTTTTCATTTTGTTTTTTATTTATTTATGTTTTGTAATGTTATTTGATAACAATCTTCTTTTCCTTTTAAATCTCTCCCTAATAATAATTGCCCTACTCCACCAATAAAATAAATAATTTCTCCATTTATTTCTTCAATAAATTTAATTGTATTTATAAGTGTTGTCTTTTCTCCAAAGATTGTTGTGTTGAAACTTACTTCCTGTCCTATTTGATATTGATTTGTCATTTTCTTTTTTTTTTAGTTAATTATTATGATGCAAATATACAACCTTTTATTTATTCACACAATTATTTACAACTTTATTTACAAAGTTATTAACAATTATAATGTTAGTAATGGCATTTACTAGATTACAGCGACTTTAAGTGCTGTCTAGTATATTAGTATAAAAAGTGTGAGAAAGTGCCTTAAAGGGCTAAAGGGTGGGGTAAAAACTATATGCTACAAAGCAATACTATTACAATTAATAGCATATATAATAAAGTAAGTTTTGTTGAGTCTTTTATTTTCATTACAAAGGCATTAAAAGATTCAAAGGAGTTTTGCCGTTATTTAAGACTACAGCACAACCAACGGCAGGTCGTTTACCATACTTAGCATACGCCATAGCGTAAGACTTATGATTAATTCCGCAGCCGACTTGAGTGCCAAAGACTCTAAACTTCTTGCCGACATAGTGTTCTGTATAGCATTGCGTATGTAAATGCCCTTGTACGGTATTCATCATATCAGCACGACACTTGGTTCTAGCCGTTCCGCCTTCTCCGTGTA
>Ga0098046_1000834_pt1 | contig 10854 bp, 8 predicted proteins | sample 11BtaG_FD_77067 | JGI IMG/M metagenome (GOLD analysis project Ga0098046, IMG submission 77067) | Marine viral communities from the Subarctic Pacific Ocean - 11B_ETSP_OMZ_AT15265_CsCl metaG | ecosystem: Environmental > Aquatic > Marine > Oceanic | place: Pacific Ocean | collected 2015-01-16
ACTGTAGGTGTTTAGTGCCAGCACATGCTTGAACATGTCGTGGCTCATACCCAGTAGCGTTTCAATAGCCTTTTGTGTTTCTCTGCTATCACCTTGTGCGTTGTCGTCTGCTTCTTGTTCGTTGTTATTGATATAGAACTTTAGTACATTGGGCTTGCGTCCACGTTCAATACGATACTGTAGTCCGTCCTTTTCAAACTCAACTGTAACCAACATTGCTTTGCCGTTGGTCTTGTTAATTAAGTTATCCTTGCGGATGTTTGTGAGTGCGTTACCATACAGTGCATAACTCAGCGCATTAATGATAGTGGTCTTGCCAGTACCATTTCTACTACCAGCATCGCCACCACCTGTGTCTAAGTTTTCACCTAGTACAAGTGTTAGATCGTTGCGGTTAAAGTCAACTGCTTGTGTGGTATTACCCACGCTCATAAAGTTTTTTACTGTAAGTGTATCTATTTTGAACATTTGTTTATTATAGCATCATTATATTTTCTATACAACATATTTTCTACTGCAAGTATTTCTCGTTCGTTGCGCCATGGAAAATCCACATAAGGCTGAACATATTTTCTTATAAAGTCAAACTGTACAAGGCTGATAGGTTGCATTACATCAGCATTTGCATCTTCTTTATGATATCTACTAATTTTCTTAAAACTTTCCATACCCAAATATTCATCGTGCCAGCACCAACTAGTTGGACTAACATCTGTTTCTTGCAAATACAAACTATCTTCACATAGCATAAACCGATAAGGCGTATCTTGTAATAGTCTATGTGCATAGTCCACATAGTGCTGACTACGTATTTGATGTTGCCGAAGTGCAATTGTGCTGTGATACTGCGCAACTGCAGGATTGGTGCTTGCACTGCTTAACCAGTACTGGTCATTGTTAATTTCAACAATGTTCTTATTATACACAGGATCTAGTGCTATTTGTTCTTGCCAACAATCATCTTCGTGATCTAAAACTAAATCTAATCTAGCAGGATATGCCCATTGTACTATAACAAAATCAGCACTAGCATAGTTTTGTTTAAGTGCGTTTACAATGTACTCGTTACCTGCTCCATATCTACTAAGGTTAACTAATTCGATATTTTTGCACATCAGTTTAATTATATCGGGCCACTTGTAGAACTTCCGATACCAACTCGGGCTATGTATAGTATCTCCGAACCCGTCACTAAGCGTTAGTAATTTCATTGATCATTTGCCTAACTTCCTGTGTATTTTTGAACCAGTGTTTGTAATCATACGGCGGTATCTCTTGTATATTATACTGTTTTTCTAACCAATAAACCAAGTATCCTTGATCGTGTAAACTGTAATTTTTTGTAAACTCAAAATCAAAATCTGCTTCTAATGCATACTTTACGCGATTTACTAGATGCTGTGCTTGGTAGTATTTGTAGTTTGCAGTAATAAATTCATTCCATAAATTCCAAAACTTCCCTCGATTGCATTTACCAAAGTGAGGTTCCAATTGGGTAATTACTCTAATAGGATTAAAAAATAAATCACTAATATTAATATTAGTTGTGGTAGAAGTTTTGTCCCAAACGTTGAGATAAAAATTTGGATTTTTATCAATGTGGTGATATGCTAGACTAAACTGTTCTCTTATTTGATATTCTTCTAAATCAAAGTTAAAATCTAATCGTTCTGCTTTTTCTCTACAAGTTTGATATACAATACTTCTTGCATCTTTGTCAATGCACATTCTTATTGTATTTTTCATTCCACGATCTTTATAGTCATCAATACCGCTGTCTATTAGACAAATACTTTTCTTATCTTTAAAATCGTAATAGTTCTCTTTGATAAACGGATTATTAAGAAACCAAGTTTTGCAATGTAGTGGATAGGAATGGCTGTTTCCAGTGCCACTAAATGTGCTTGTTTCTTGCGGACAAAATACATCATCAAAACAAATGCTTGACATTTGTAATATAAAATGCCCGAATCCACCACTTGGATAATGTATATAATACATCAAAGATTCCTATAAATGTCTAACATTAGTTTGCTATCATATTGCTGACTATCAATTTGCTGTAGTTGACTAGTTACAATAGTGTCTACGCTTTCAAAGTTAATTTCACCTTGAGGTGTACTCATATCCATATCATCAACTTTCATAGGAATCAAACTCATTTCACGTAGAGAATATTCTTCTAGGAATGTTTCTTTAATAAAGTTTGCTTCTTCGTAACTAATGTCTACGTCTAAATTAACACGAGCATATGTCTTTGGTGCAAGATACTTTTCAGGACCTTCCAGTAACTGACTAATTTTCAAAACACGATAAGTAGGCTGATCGGGCCAAGCAATAAACTTGCGAGTGCCGTCCCAGTCTAATATCATCATGCCGCGATCATCATCCCATGCATCACTATAATTGTGTGCAAATGCATTGCCGGTATATACCACATTGTCTCGTTCTTGACGCTTATGGAAATGTCCAGTAAACACAGTACCACAACGACCAAAGTCAGTGTGCTTTAGTTCACCGTGATCTGGCATTTGTACCATAGCATTCATATAAAAGTGAGGAAGTTCAAAGTGACCAATAACATAGTCAGCATTAACTTTTTGCATTTGCTTGTGTTCATCGCCTACTAGCCATGGAACAAATGCAACACCGTCTACTGTTGTAATATCATTGTACAACTGAATGTTTTCAAATTTGTTTATAAACGCAATACTATTAAAGTCTCGCTTGTCGCGGTAGTATTCATCGTGATTACCAGGAATAAAATGTATAGTATCAAAATGTGTGTTGAGCAGTTCAAGTGCCTGCAAACTATAATTTAGAGTTGCAACATTGATACTTGCACGTTGATGGTGCCAGTCGCCCATAAAGATACAAGTGTCTGCACCTTGTGACTTAGCCTCTTTACAAAACCAAGTTACAAAGTCCAAACAATCTTGATTAAAAGTACGACTGTTACTTTTATTACCAAAGTGAATGTCCGTGAATACGGCGGCCCGTTTAAACAAACTCATGCGTATATTATAGCACCTTTAAGGTTGTTGTCAACAGTCAAAATTTCATTTATTTTTGACTAGCGTCTGCTTTCGCTTTCATTTCGTTTTCGTTTTGACGAGTATAACTTGGATTTAGACCTGCACTTTCTAAAATATCATCGCGGATTGCTTGATTTTTCTTTTCTAAGTTAAGCACACGTGTAAAACTATTTGTGATAGCGGCAGTATAGTATGCAAATGGATTTTCACTTTTGCTTTCGTCAAACTGCAAACCAATTTGTGTTAACTGTAATAATGCTTGACTGCGCATTTCATCATTGTATGTATATCCGCGCCAGTTGCTACGAGTACCATAACGTTCACATAACTTCATGTACATTCTAGCAAGTTTGTTTGTTGTATGTCCATGTGTTTTACTGAATGCACCATTTTCAAGTCCGCCTTCCCAATGACTCTTGCCGACACAAATTAGATTATTTTCATCATCTAATCTGAAATGCTGGAAAGGAGGAAAGTTACACTGCGAATGGTGATCAGCTACAGTTTTTGGATTCTTTTTACGTCCAGGATGAAGTGGAATATGATCATGGGTCATAATTCTGAAAACTACATCTTTCTTATCAATTTTCTTCCAATCAACAGCAAAATCTGCTTGTTTGACTTTTTGTCCTTCTGCACGTGCAGCTTCATATCCTGCCTTCTGTATGCGATCAGCCTGATTTCTTTTTGCTTCAGCAATGGTGCGAATGTTAACTTTTTCAACATTTGGGAGAATAATATCATATACATTGTCCTCGTCGGACACAAAACTACTATATGTACATTTACTTAAATGAATTTCTTTCAACAAATCGCGATTGTTGAGATAATTTTTCCTTTTGATCATGTGATGTGATTCCTTTTATATGGGTATATTATACAGCCTATAAATATACTTAGCAATAAAAAAACTAAGGAATTTTTAATGGCATTTGACTTAGGTAGTAAATTTACTAAAAAAGCAAATCAGTTTACATCAGATCAAACTGGCAAACTATTGCCGGGCAATGATCCTATTAGTAAAATTGGTCGCGGCATATTAGATGCTAGTGGCAATAGACTCGTGCAAGCAGGATTAGAGTTTGCTGGTGCAAACATTCCAGGATTTGACAACATTGTAAATGCTACGTTTAGAGATAATGATATACGTGTTAGACTTGGTATGAGTCCATCTAGCGGTCCTTTGTTATACAAAGATCCTAGTAATAGAATTTTAGAACCGTTAATTGATACTGGTGGTATATTATTTCCTTATACACCTACTATAACTGTAAGTCATACAGCAGGATACACAGGTGCTCAGCCTGCGCATAGTAATTATATACAGCATAGTTACGGAAGTAGTAGTGTTGATAGTATAACACTTGATGCATATTTCACAGCAAATACTGCTGATGAAGCAAGGTATGTGTTTGCTGTATTGCATTTTTTACGAAGTGCTTACAAAATGTTTTATGGTGCAGACAGGCTTAGAGGAACACCACCTCCGGTACTTAGATTAAGTGGATACGGTCCTTTTAACTATAATAGTGTACCGTGTGTATTAACTAATTTTACTGAGATTATGCCATCAGATAGAGACTTTATAGAAGTGCCGCTTGCAACAGCACCTGACGCGGCTACAAAAACTATGATACCAACTTACTTGCCAGTAACACTTGCGTTGCTTCCAATTTATAGTAAGAATCAAATTGGTAACTTTAGTTTAGAAAGTTTTGCTAAAGGAGACCTAATAGGTAATCCTAGCAAAGGTGGAGGATTTGTATAATGGATGTTACTTATAGAAATGATAGCCCGTATGCAAATACCTTGGGATATAGTTATTATTTAGACATACTAACAGCTCGACATATCCCAGCATACCGAGATGATGTATTACACACACTAACAACGGTGCACCAGCATAGACCTGATCTACTTGCATATGACTTGTATAAGAATAGTAATCTTTGGTGGGTATTCCAGGCTCGTAATCCAAACGCATTTGAAGATCCGATTTGGGATTTTCGTGCAGGTGTTAAATTTTATATTCCAAAGAAAGATACAATCGAAACAGCGTTAGGAATCTAATATGCCTAGTCCGTTTTTTAAAAATAAATTAAACAATCCCGCACCGCAAGATCTAAGTTTGCAAACTCAGCCAGACTCAGATCCGATACGTATCCCTGAAGGTGAATCTCTAAGTGTAACTGGTATAACACCAGACAACATTACAGTAGAAACTACTCCTGCAGGAGATTTGAAAAAAATTATTGTACATCCCAACAGAGCAAGAAATTCTAATAACATAGATCAACCGCCGGTCAATACAATACCTCCGGAAGATAATATAGTAATGGATGATCGAGGTCGGGATATAGATTCGACATTTGGTATATCTAGTATTAATAATAGTGACCAAGACTCGAAACCAGGTTTGAATACTTCTCCGGGTGATGTTGTTGTAATTGCCGATAGCAAGGATGCTACTTCTGTAAATCAAGGTCCGTTTATTGAAGATCTTACACAAGCAGAAATTAATCCTATGCCAAACGAACTTAACTCATTTGGTAGTTATACATATAATATTGCATTGTATATGATTAACAGTAAAAGTTATGTTGATATAACGTCAGCACCTAACAATCCACAACAAGTACTACAACCTCCTCATAGTTTGTTATTGATGCGTAGTGGTGGTGTTGGATTAGATGGTAGCGATGCATTCTTCGATGATTTCTATATTGATGATTTGGAAATAAGCAACATTGCAGTTGGTCCTAATAAATTTAAACAAAATACAAATGCTGTTGATATTCGTTTTAATATAACAGAGCCACGTGGTGTTACGTTTATTGAAAGATTGCGAGATGCCGCTGCTAGTGTTATAACTAGTACAAAAGAACGCTACATACATGCACCGTATCTATTAGAAGTATCTTTTAAAGGTTACGATGAAAACGGTAGACCTCTTCCGGCAATTAGCAAACCAAAGTATATACCTATTAGAATAACAGACATACAGTTTGAAGTTAATACTTCGGGTACACAATATAAAGTACAAGCAATACCTTTTGCTCATCATACACTAGGAAGTGTAATGAGTACAATACCTTTTAATATAGAACTTAAAGCAAGTACAGTTGGTGATATTTTTAGTACAGGTGTTACTATTATAGAAACAGTACAAACAAATGTTGACGAAAATGGTGTGCCATTGGAAGAACGTGTTCAACCTTTTGATCCTAGAGCAGGAACAAAAAATGTAATTAAGAAAGTTAAAAAAGAAACATCATCTAAAAATCTTGCAGAAATACTAACAGGATATCAAAAGAAACGTACTTTACCTAGCAAAGTTCTGCAGGAAAAAAATAACGAAGTTGTTGAAAAAGAAATTCCGCCAGCCGCAGAACAATACGACACATATAATTTTGCAATTGCACAAGAGATTGCACAGTCTAAACTTAACTTAACAGGATTGTATGATGCGTTGAATACACCGGCGCCAACTGAAGAAAACAAAGATGGCAAAGATGCATCCGCGGATAAAAAACAATTTGATGCATACGTGCAGAGTTTAGGAGCCGGTGTAACATTAGATAAAGAAACACAAGTGTTTAAGATTAATGCTGGTACTGATATTACTAAACTAATAAATCTGGTAATCATGCACAGTGATTACATGGATAAAAATATAGTAGATAATCCAACACAAGATATGAGTGACGGAGAACCAATTAGTTGGTTTAAGATTAGACCTGTAATCCAAAGTGCAAAAGGCAACGGCAGTGGTTACGATGCTAAAGATGGCAGATACAAATACAATATTAAATTTGCAGTTGAAAAAAATAATATCTACTACAATGATTTCCCATGGGCTAAGAAAAGCAAGCCGGTTGGAAATGGTGTACACAAAGTTTATAATTACATATACAGTGGTAATAATACTGAAGTATTAGACTTTGATTTAAAATTTAGAACTGCATTTTTACAAGTTATGACTTCGGGCAGCGGAAGTCCATTTGCAAATAAACCTGCAGATGAAATACTTTCACCGATAGTAAAAGAACTTTCGCAAAGTTTAGAAGGAAACACTATCAATAGTTTAGATAGTTTGAAAAGAACACGAGCTAAAGATTTATTCTCTAGTGTTATGAGTGATGGTGTAGATTTAGTTGATCTTAATTTACAAATTGTCGGAGACCCGGCTTATATTCCTACAAGTGATGCATACTGGCAGGATAAAGTTAGAAGTGGAAGAAGTTATACAACACCATTTATGCCAGACGGAACAATAAATTATAATCTAAGTGCTCCTTTTATAAAAGTTAATTTAAAGACACCAACGGACTATGATGAAACAACAGGACTTGCTAATCCCAATAGTTATGGCAACAGTAGTTTTAGTGGCATATACCAAGTAAGCAGTGTTGATAGCACATTTAGTGGCGGCATGTTTCAACAAAGAGTATACGGATTTAGAACTGGACTACAAAATACTCGTAACGGTCTAGCAAGAAGTGAAACTCAAACAGCAGGAAAAGAAAGAAAAGAATTTATAAATGATTCATCACAGCAAAATGTACAGACGAATGGGATTGACAGAAAAGTAGTCAATAGTGCAGCAACGGTTATTAATCCAGCAGATGCAAATGATGGATTTATTGACATAATACAAGATACACCGTATACTAATCTACAAGTGAACACTGAGCGTAATCGCCTTGTAGCACAACAAGCAGATCAAAGTGTATTAACTATAGACAATACTGAGAGTGATGTTACTGCGGCAGAAGCGTGGGCATCTAGTTACCCAGGCAATCGAGAAAATAGATAGGATAGACTATGGCAGTAGACGTTACAAGACAAGGAACTAAAGGCGGAGATCCTCAATATGATACTTCTAATCTCAGAGGTGTTAGAGAAGAAAGAGGTATTGTTACTGGTGTTGTAAAAGCAAACGTGCATGGTGCTCATATGGGAGTCATAAGAGTATGGATACCTACTTTTAGTACAGACCCCGAAGATAAAGCTCAGTGGAGAACAGTAAGATATTGTACGCCTTTCTATAGCAGAGTTGAAAGCCAAAGCCCAGATGATAATAGTTTTCTTAACACAAAAGTTCCTAGTGGTATTGTTACACCTCCACCTGATTTAGGTACTAAAGTATTATGCTTCTTTCCTGAAGGTCGTAATGCCGAAGGATATTATTTTGCTTGTATTCCAGATACATTTATTATGCAAAATATTCCAGAGGTAACACTTAACAGTGATAACGAGCCTGCTGGCGAAATAAACGATAAATCAACTGATCATCAAAGTAAAAAGATTACTAACTTTAAATCACAAAAAAGAGCAATTGATCCTTTTGCAAAAGTTTATCTAACAGCACAAGGCTTGCAAGATGATCCAGTGAGAGGAATTAGTAATAGTGGATATATGCGAGAATCTCCTAGTGAACTTATCGGATTCAGCAGTAAGGGTCGTCGAATTACTAGCGATGGAAAAGACTTTTTACGAACATACAACGCAGAATTAAAAAGCAAAAACACAACAGATCCGGCAGTTGTTCAAGGATTGCTATCTCCTGCTGCACGTCGCAAAGGTCATAGTGTCACTTTAGATGATGGCGATATTGATGGCAACAGTAATCAAATAAGACTACGTACCAGTACTGGTCATCAATTGCTATTAAATGATAGTGAAGGTGTTATCTATATCGGAAATGCAACTGGCTCAACGTGGATTGAATTAAACAACACAGGCACAGTAGATGTATTTGCAGAAGATAGTATTAACTTCCGTACTAAAAATATGAATTTTCATGCAGATGAAAATATTAAATTTCACAGTAAAGGCTACACACAGATTGTAAGTGAAGAACAATTAGCACTACAAGGCAAAGGTGTTACTGTTAGTAGTGGTGCTGATTACTCTGTTAGTTCATCGGGTAAAATGAATGTACTTAGCGGCGGCGGCATGAAAATTACTAGTGGCGGGTCTGCACATTTTAGTAGCGGAGGTATTATGAGTATTGCTGGCACTTTGGTTTTATTACAAGGTCCTAAGTCGCCGGCAAAACAAGTTAAACCAATTGCACAACAGCAAAAATTAGATGTTGAATTTGATGAAACAACAAAAACATTTACTCCAAGCAAAGGTACAGTAACAACTACTGATAGAGTTGTGTCGCATGGACCTTTTCCATATCGTGGAACTAAAAATGAAACAACTAGTTTTACTGGCGGCACAGCAGGAGGCGGCGGTGGACTTGGCGCGTTCTTTGCTATTGTTAGTGCAGCAGTACAGTTTGCAGGTAAGTTTCCACAAACACCAGAATTAGGAATGAGTCCTGGCGCAATGGGTGGAAAAATTCCTAGTAGTGGATTTGTTACTGATGGTGCCGGAGGCATTGTAACAAATGCTACAACAGGTGCTCCTATTTTATCTGGAACAAGTCTTTCAACTAACATACCTGCAGTAACGAAAAATTTTAGTTTGCCGGACAGTGTAACTAGTTCATTTTCAGAAATAGGCACTGGTATATCGGATACGTTTTCAGAAATAGGTGCTGGCATATCAGATACATTTTCAGAAATAGGAAGTAAAATTTCTGAAATAGACTTACCGGGTATAGATATAGGTTCTTCAACTTCTCAACTCGCGGGTACATCTAGTTCATTTAGTGGAGCAGATTTAACTAAATTTGTACAAGACGCTGGCGGCAAAATTGTTAGTGTTGCCAATCAAGTAAAAACAGACTTTGGTGAGTTTGCAGCAACTACTGGAATTGATGTTACACAATACTTGCCAGCACCGGCTAGTAAACTAACAGATATTTTAAGTAGTCCAGCAGCAAATAAATTAGTTACAACCGATATTGTAAAACAAAATTCAACAGGATTTGGTATAGGTGTACTAGATGATATTGATATACAAAGTGCAAATGCAGCTGTTGTAAAAACAGTAGGAAGTAATAATATTTCTACATATATTGATGCAGGGACAAAGGCTGTTGGAAAGTACGGATTTAATGTTAATCAATTGCAACAAGCAGGACTTGTAAGACCAGAAGCATCGTTTAACGATCATTTAAGCCAAGCATCAATGTGGACTGGTAAAGCAGGCGGAACAAGTTTAAGTGCTTTCTTAAATAATCCAACTTTGCAAGAAACAACACAGCAAGCAATTTATGCTAATGAATATCAAGCAATGGTAAATTCAGGTGCTATTCAGCCTACCGATGGCGCACAAGAAGTAATGGCTATGCTTGTTGCAAGTAATACTAGTAGCCCTGACCTAGCGGCTCTTGTTCGATCAGGAGGCACAGTTGAAGGACTATTGCCTAATATTACTAATATTAATTCAGTTGATCAGGCTACTGGAGAAATTGAACAAGCAATGCGATTAGGTGCAAATGCAAGTAAGAACGCACAAAGAATGAAAGATGTAACTCTTAGTTCGCAAATTTCAGAAGAAGAAGGTTTACCAGGATATGCTCCGGGAACAACTAGAGACAAGGACGGAAACTTAATATTTAAAAGTTAAATACTAAGGGAGAAAGTAAATGGCAGTAGCAACATACAAGGGTTTTGATACAGTAACTAATAATTTTGGTGGCAGTAAATTAACTGACACTGATTTAATTAAGAGAGATATTTTAAATCATTTTGCAATTACCAAAGGCGAAAAACTCATGAATGCTGAATTTGGTACAAGTTTGCGTGACCTAATTATGGATCCTCTCACTGAAGAGTCTAAAGCAACAGTAATACAAGAAGTTAACACAGTAATTAATACCGATCCTAGAGTACGCAGTGAAGGTATTACACTTGATGAG